>Ga0256404_1000839_pt1 | contig 78820 bp, 69 predicted proteins | sample RumenRJG_01DNA_FD_185990 | JGI IMG/M metagenome (GOLD analysis project Ga0256404, IMG submission 185990) | Bovine rumen microbial communities from Lethbridge, Alberta, Canada - RJG_01 | ecosystem: Host-associated > Mammals > Digestive system > Stomach > Rumen | place: Canada: Alberta | collected...
TTACGGGGTAAGGGGAAGGTGTCTGCATACAAGTCATGTCAAGCGTTTCTAAGCCTAGAGTCAGACAGAATCGTCACAAGCAAGGGCTAAATCAGACACTCGAAAAAATATCTGCGGATTTTAGGTAATTCAATTATTTCAAATCAGTAATCTTTGAGAAGTCCTGATCGCCATAATCGAGGTTCTCACCGCCCATACCCCAGATAAAGGTATAGTTATGAGTAGCGGCAGCACTGTGGATACTCCATTCGGGAGAGAGCACAGCCTGATCACCTTTCATCCACAAGTGACGGGTTTCCTCTACCTCACCCATGAAATGACATACTGCTTGATCCTCGGGCACCTCAAAATAGAAATAAGCCTCCATACGACGGCTGTGCACATGAGCGGGCATGGTGTTCCATACGCTGCCCGGAGCCAGCTCGGTCATACCCATCTGCAGCTGACAGGTGGGAAGAACCTGATTCACCAACATCTTGTTGATGTCACGCTCGTTGCTCATCTCCAACGATCCCATGTGAGCCACTACGGCATTCTCTTTTGTCACCTTCTTACAAGGATACTCGGCATGGGCTGTCGTGGAATTGAAATAGAATTTAGCAGGTTTGGCACTGTCTTTCGAGCAGAACACTACATCACGGTCGCCCTTACCAATATACAGAGCCTCTTTGTAGTCGAGTTCGAACACCTCGTCACCTACTTTCACACAGCCTGCCCCACCAACATTGAAGATTCCGATCTCACGACGGGTTGTAAAGAACGGAGCCTTCAGGGGATCGATGGCCTCCAACTTCAGGCATTCTGCCACAGGCATGGCACCACCTACCACCATTCGGTCGTACATCGAATACACCATGTTCACCTCATCGGCAGCGAACACCTTCTCAATAAGGAAATCGCGGCGAATGCGCTGGGTGTCATAACTCTTCGCATCCTCTGGATGAGCCGCGTAACGTACTTCATAATTTGTTTTCATCTTAGCAAAATACTTTTGATTTGTTAGTCTTTGGTGCAAAGATACAAAAAAAAACCGTATCCCCTATGATAAGAGATACGATTTAAGTTTGATTAATACTTAAACGTTTGAGTTGGGTGACTCGGATTCGAACCGGGAATGACAGAACCAAAACCTGTAGTGTTACCATTACACCATCACCCACTGAATGAATTCGGCTGCAAAGGTAATAAAAAAAAGGAAAAGAGAAGAGTGAAAAGTAAAAAAAATCCCTTGGAGCAGTGTTTTTTTATCTTTTCACTCTTCCCATCGAGCCTTTACCTTTATTTTACGATCAACAGATAGTAGTTCTTCTTACCTTTTTGAGCAAGGAGATACTTGCCGTCGATAAGGTCCTCACTGGTTATGGGACGGTTCTGATCAGTGAGCTTCTCTTTATTCAGACTGACACCGCCACCTTGCACCATCTTACGCATCTCTCCCTTGGAGGGGAAGACGGGTGCGGCTGACGTGAACAGTTCAATGGCAGGCTGTCCCAGCTGATCCTTACTGATCTCGAACTGAGGCACACCATCGAAGACATCCAAGAATGTCTGTTCATCGAGTTTCTCCAAACCTTCCTTCGTACTCTTGCCGAAAAGGATACTGCTGGCCTCGATAGCCGTATCAAGCGCTTCCTGGGAGTGAACCATCAGGGTAACCTCCTCAGCCAGACGACGCTGGAGGATTCGGCGTCCCGGATCCTGCTTATGCTCCTCTACAAGGGCATCGATGATATCTTTTTCCAATGATGTGAAGATCTTGATATACCGCTCTGCATCCTCATCACTCACATTCAGCCAGAACTGGTAGAACTTATAGGGTGTGGTGCGTTTTGGATCGAGCCAGATATTCCCACTCTCGGTCTTGCCGAACTTCTTACCGTCGCTCTTGGTGATCAACGGACAGGTAAGGGCAAACGTCTCCACCTCATTACCCAAAGTACGGCGAATCAGCTCCGTTCCTGTGGTCATGTTACCCCACTGGTCGTTACCACCCAACTGAAGTTTCACACCCTTATGCTGATAGAGATAGAGGAAGTCATATCCCTGAAGGAGCTGGTAGGTGAACTCGGTGAAGGAAAGGCCGTCGCGGGCCGTTCCGTTAAGTCGCTGCTGCACACTTTCCTTCGCCATCATATAGTTGACGGTGATATGCTTACCCACCTCACGGGCAAAGTCAAGGAAGGTGAAGTCCTTCATCCAGTCGTAGTTGTTCACCATCTCAGCGGCATTGGGTTCCTTCGAATCGAAATCAAGGAACTTAGCCACTTGTTTCTTGATACATTCCTGGTTATGATAGAGTGTTTCGTTGTTGAGGAGGTTGCGTTCCTGACTCTTTCCAGAGGGATCGCCAATCATACCGGTAGCGCCGCCGACAAGGATGATAGGCTTATGTCCGCAACGCTGCAGATGACGCAGCATCATGATGCCGCAGAGATGACCGATATGCAGGGAGTCGGCCGTGGGATCGGTGCCTAAATAGGCCGTCACCATCTCCTTCTGCAAGAGTTCTTCCGTTCCTGGCATCATCTGTGCCAGCATTCCGCGCCAGCGGAGTTCTTCAACAAAGTTCTTCATTTTTATTATTCTTTTGAGATTTTACATTGTTTCGATATAACGACATATCGATATAACGATATAACGAAATGTCGATAAAACGATCATTGGGTCCTACGATCCTCATGGTACGGGATCATATCCGCTGCCACCCCATGGATGACATCTCAGGATGCGCCGGATAGCCAGCCACATGCCTTTCACAGGACCATACTTAATGAGAGCTTGCCGTGCATACTCAGAACATGTGGGTGTGAACCGACACGAAGGAGGAGTATAGGGAGAGATGGCTTTTTGATAAATCCAGATAGGTATCAGCAACAAGGCCACGAAACACCAGGAAACAGCTTGTAACACAATCCTCACGACCTTCATAAACGTTCAGACATTCGTTGTAGTAGTTTGACCACCTTCTTCTCCACCGTTTCGCTGCTGTGCAGCTGGTCGTCGAGCCAGATGAATGCCATCAGCAGACATCTCCCCTCACCAAGATCCGGCAACAGATTCTTGTTCTTCCGATACGCCTCGCGGATCTGACGCTTGACCCTGTTCCGCTTGACTGCCCGCTTGAAACAACGCTTGGGGACACTGATCAGGATCTGCTTCTTCGCAATGGTATCGCTGACGCCCTGATCGTCTGACATATAGACAAGCCTCATGGGGAAAGAAACCACCGAATGACTGTCGCCTCCCCCGAAGAGCTTATCGATGAGCCGTTTGCTCGCCATGCGCTCTTCCTTCTTCAAGGTAAAAGCAGCTGCGGCACTCATTAATCGTCTTCGTCCTGACGAGCCAAGTATGATTTCAGGGCACCCGTCATGGAAGGGAATTTCTCCGACGGTGCCTCAATCACCACATTCAGTCCGGCCTCATGTGCCGACTTCGAAGTAGAGGGGCCGAAAGTAGCCACAGCTATATCGTTCTTGCTTGTTCCAAAAGTTTTGGTAAACGCGTTAATACCTGAAGGACTGAAGAACACACACATGTCATAATCGAAAGCCTTCACCTCCTCCTCTGTGAAATCATTGCTCACCGTACGATACATCACACACTCTGTGTGCAGCAGCTTCTTCGAGTCGAGCAATTCCTTCACACTATCATCATGCACATCGCTCATCGGAATCAGGTATTTCTCCGTCTTGTGCTTTACCATCGAGGGCACCAAATCAACGATCTTTCCCGTCTGTCCGAAGAACACTTTCCGTTTACGGTACTGCACATATTTCTGGATATACAAAGCAATTTGTTCAGTAACACAGAAATACTTCATGTCTTCAGGAATCTCCAATCGCATCTCCTTGGCCAGTTTGAAGAAATTATCAATGGCATGACGCGAAGTGAATACGATTGCCGTATGCCCCATAATGCTCACCTTCTGCTGGCGGAACTCTTTAGAAGTGAGTCCTTCTACCTTTATGAACGGACGGAAAACGAGATCCACGTCATAATCTTTAGCGAGGTCGAAGTACGGTGACTTCTCACTGGTTGGCTGCGGCTGTGAGATGAGAATCTTTTTTATCATTTGGTGTCCTAAAAATTTATTTTTAAATAATCCACAATCATCACCAAAAATCCTGCCAATGCAAGGATAGGTACGATTTCGAGCGCACAAAAGTACAAAATTATTTGCAAAACGGCTCCATTTTGCCTGAAAAAGATCACAAAGCCTTTATAAATCGTCAATATTTTCACTAAAATTAAAACAACAGCGGCATAAATGATGGCACTTTGCACTGAAATATCGAAGTAACTTTGGAGCATAACAAGGGGGAATAAAGACACCCCTTCCACCGCTGAAAGGAACAACATAGCCTTCATCCATTGTTCATTTTTTTTCCTATCAAAGAAGATCAAGTTCGTCAATGGATACAGCAGTCCTTTCAACAAAAAATAGACTATGAAACAGCCAAAGAAGATGGCGATGAGCTGATATTCCGACTCCAGCACGAAGGTGTGGGCCACCCTGTCTTGAGTATAGAAGAAAGCGAGCAGTGCCCACAGCAGACAGGTGAGCGCCACCATGAAGAACTGGAAGCGGAACTCGCCTGATGTCTCCGTCACCACCGTTACATTCTCGCTACGGGGCACATAGAAGAAACTTTTTACTTGTCGAAGGATAAAATGATGCAGACGCGAGTAAGCAATCAACATAAACAGGAAACAGCCTAAAAGCAGTCCTGTGATAACATCATCATTCCTAATGGAATAAGGGACGGGGTCTCCTGCCACGCCGTAACGTTCCACATTCAATTCTGGATGCAGCAGCGAGTTGTTCGAGAAAAAACTCTCACGATAGTACTGGGGCAGGTTCACCTCCTTGATACTCTTTCCCACATCCTGACCCGGCAGATGCAACGTGTCGGGACGCGTACTCAGGTGTTTCAGTTCCGGGTGGAAGACCGACTGGATGGCCGAGTCCTGTTGAGCAGGTGTCGCATTAGGCGGCAGCTGTTGCAGCACTTGGTAGGGATGTTTCGGTTTGCTCTCTTCAACAGGTTCTGCCGGCTGGACGGTCATGCTGTTCTCCTCCTCGAGAACTTCCTCTGAAGATGACGGCACCACCGGCTCTGCTACAGGCTGTTGCTGACGGACATGCTGTAATGTATCCTGCTGCTGAAACATGAACAAACCTTCCCCCTACTCCTTATTCTATCCTTCTATCCCAAAGGTCTTTCGGATCTCCACCACACGGTCGAGTTTCTCCCATGTGAACAACTCCACATCGATGGTCTTCGTCTCATGATAATGACTGGTAAAGGTTTTCTTCACCACTTCGTTTTTCCTTCCCATGTGACCGTAGGCAGCAGTTTCCAAATACATCGGCTGACGAAGTTTCAGTGTACGTTCTATAGCCTTTGGACGCAAGTCGAACATCTCCCCGACCTTACGGGCGATTTCTCCATCGCTCATCGCCACATGACCTTTGCCATAGGTATTCACATAGATGCTCACAGGCTGTGCCACACCAATGGCATAGCTCAACTGCACCAACATCTCATCAGCTACGCCAGCTGCCACCATATTCTTGGCGATATAGCGTGCCATATAGGCAGCAGAGCGATCCACCTTCGAGGAGTCCTTGCCCGAAAAGGCGCCACCGCCATGTGCACCTTTTCCGCCATAAGTATCCACAATGATTTTCCTACCTGTCAGACCTGTGTCTCCATGTGGACCTCCGATAACGAATTTCCCGGTGGGGTTCACCAAGTAATTGATATCGAGCCCGAAGAGATCGAGCACTTTCTGAGAGTGGATCTGCTGTTTCACCCGTGGGATCAGGATATTAATGACATCGTTCTTGATCTGCTGGAGCATGGCCGTGTCATCGGCGAACTCATCATGCTGGGTGGAGACGACGATCGTATCAATACGCTGAGGCACCCCATCATCAGAGTATTCCACCGTGACCTGACTTTTCGCATCTGGGCGGAGGTATGTCATCACCTTCCCCTCCTTGCGGATCTCTGCCAAAGTACGCATGATAAGGTGTGCCAGATCAAGACTTACCGGCATCAGGTTCTCTGTCTCGTTCACTGCATAGCCGAACATCATACCCTGGTCTCCTGCGCCCTGATTGTCGGCATCCTCGCGGTCAACACCTCTGTTAATATCCACACTCTGTTCATGAATGGCAGTGAGGATGCCACAGGAGTCACCATCGAACTGGTATTCACTCTTGGTATATCCAATCCTCTTGATGGTCTTACGGGCAATGGTCTGCAAGTCGATATACGCTTCCGACCGAACTTCGCCCATGATCACTACCTGTCCGGTGGTGACAAATGTTTCAATAGCGCATCGTGCTTTGTCATCATAGGCCAAGAACTGGTCTAACAACGCATCGGATATCTGGTCGGACACCTTGTCGGGATGTCCTTCAGAGACTGATTCTGATGAGAATAAATATGCCATATCTTTATACCTTAATTATATTTAGGGTGCAAAGGTACGGATAAACGAGCAAAATGCAAAAGAAAACAAACTTTTCTTTTGCATTTTCGAGTGAAAGTACTTTCGGCAAAGCCAAAGTACGGATAAGTGAGCGAAAAGCCAAAAGTTTTTTGAGTTTTTCCGAACGAGAACATTTTCGGTGAAACCATCCCTCTTTTCTTTGGTGCAAAGAAAACTTCATTCGTTATTCTTTTCTTTAGCGCAAAGAAAAGAAACAAAAGAAACATCCACCCTACCAAACCTCCCCTATATGGGAGGCTTAACCGCATTCCCGAGCTCGCTCGCCTACCCATAGCCTTTCCTCCCGTCGCTCTTTCACTAAGGTAAGCTCGCCCCGTCAAAGGGGCGGCTTGATTTCTTTTCGGCTTACGCCAATGCCCTTTAATTCTGAACTGGGAACTGGGAATTATTAATTGTGAATTGGGAACAGCGAATTGTAGAAACGGTGTTTTGGGAACATGAAAACGACGTTTTCAGACTCCAAAAACAAAGTCTTTGCGACCTGAAAACGCCGTTTTCACTATATGTGGTAAATTATTCCTGCGGCATCATGGTGACTTCCATCTTGTTGCCCGACTTCAGGAAATCCTGCATGAATGCACAGATGCTTGCAGGGGTCTGTGCTTCCACCACCTTCTTGTAATCAGTATGCAGGTCAATGCCAAATTTACGATAGATGGCAACAACATTCGACCAGTAGCTGTTGGTCTTGGCAGCATCATCGGCGCTCTTCAGCATATACTCCTTTACCTTGGTCAGCATATCAGCATCACAGCTCTTGGCGAGAGCAGGCACTTCCTCGCTCATGATCTTCAGGGCCACGTCTGCCATCTCAGGCTTCATGGGGCACTGAACCGTGATCAGAGCCACCTTGTCGTCCTCACCACGTTGGAAAGTTCCCACTGCACCACAAGAGTAGGCAGCACCAGCATCCTCACGGATCTTCTTCAGATAGATCATGCTCAACACCTGTCCGGCGATGTCAGCACGGATGGTGTTCTCCAGGTTATACTCCATGTCCTTGTTACTCCAGATCATCACAGAGATGGCGGAAGGTGTCTCCATCTTACGCTTGAAGCTGTTCTTGATGTTGCCCTTTGCCAGATCGACCCGTTTCGGACCCTTCTTGATGTCACCCTTCACGGGAAGAGAACCCAGATAACGGGCAATCAGCGGACGGATGGAATCCTCCTCGAAGTTACCGATAATGGTGAAGGTATAGCCGTCGGCATAGGTAAAGCGCTCCTTGGCGATCTGCAGGATACGGTCGTAGTTCACCTTCTTCAGGTCTTTCAGTTCCAGGGGCTTCATCCACTTGTTGTGTCCGTAGAGGGTCGTTGTGAGTGAGTCGGAGTAGGCCTGCATGGGGTCTGTCGCCTTGTTCTTCAGCTGCAGCTCCAAGCCGTTCATCAGGTTGTCGAATGACTTCTGGTCTTTCTTGACATTATGGAAATACAAATAAATGAGCTGGAACATCGTCTCCATATCCTTCGGTGTAGAGTTGCCGCTCACCACCTGCTTACGCTGGTCCAAAGAGATGGAAGCACCAGCAATCTTTCCTGCCAGAGCCTTGGTCAGTTCATTGTTCGAGAAGTTTCCAAGACCGCTGGCCTCGATGACGTCATCGAACAGCTGCAGGTTCACGATATCCTTGTCTGGATAGAGGGTCTTTCCACCGTCAGCACTACCACTCAGGATCACCTGGTCCTTCTTATAGTCGGTCTTCTTCAGGATCACCTTCACACCATTGCTCAAGGTAAGTGTCTGGTAATCGAACTTATCACTGTTCTGTGTGTCGATGATAGCACCCGGCTTGGGCAGTTCCGTCATGAGCGGCTCGTCTTTCACGTTATCCACATAGGCAGTGAGTTTCTCAGCACGTGCACCGTCGATGGCTTTCTTCAGAGAAGCCTCAGTGGGATAGACAGCCCCTTCTTTCTCGTTCAGGAAGGACACCACCACCATATTCGTATCCGAAGCGGGCACCAGTTCCTTCATATACTCATTGATAAGCTCCAGAGGGATGGCAGGAATGAGCTGTTTCATCATTGTATACTCGTCATCGAACGACGGGATGGGAGCCTTCGCTAAGAAGTTCTCCACATATTCGTTCACGAACTGACCGTTGGTACGCTTGTCCTTGTTACTGTACAACTTGTCGAGTGAGCTCTCGTAGTCAGACTTCGAGCGCTGGTACTCTGTAGGAGTGAAGCCGAACTCAGCGGCACGGCGCAGCTCCTTCAGGGCAGCCGCCAGCGACTCCTCGATCTTTCCTTCCTTGGGCAGCACATCCAGGTCAAGGGCCTCCATGGTCTTGGCAAAGATATAGTTCCCATCACTGGCAGAGGCACCCACGAACGGACAGTCGGGCTGCTGTGAATACTCATTCAGACGGGCATTGAGCATCCCCATGGCACGTCCCTTCATATAGTTATTAAGCAGGAAGGCCACGGTGTTCTTCAAGGAGTCAGGGAAGGCCTCGTGCTTGAACATAATCTCCACGCCATTGGTCTTCTGCTCCTTGTCCTTGTCAATGACATAGATAGGCTCGGCATTGTCAGGCACCTGCTCATCCACCACAGGAGCTGGATTCTCCGGCATCTTGTTGTCACTGAACATCTCCTTGATCTTATTCTCTATGCGGTCCACATCCACATCACCCACCACGATGATAGCCTGGTTATCCGGACGATACCACTTCTCGTAATAGTCGCGCAGGGTCTGCGGCTTGAAGTTATCCACGATCTCCATCAGACCGATCGGCATGCGCTGACCGTACTTGCTGTTGGGATAAAGCTTCGGCAAAGAGCGTTCGAGCATACGCATCTGAGCACTGGTACGCATGCGCCACTCCTCGTGAATCACACCACGTTCCTTGTCGATCTCCTCAGGATCAAGCAACAAGCCGTCAGCCCAGTCGTGTAAGATCAGCAGACAACTGTCCTGAACACTCTGACGGGCTGTGGGAACATTGGAGATGTTATATACCGTACGATCGATGCTGGTGTATGCGTTAAGGTCGCCACCAAACTGTACACCGATGCTCTCACAATAGCGGATCACACCGTTACCGGGAAAGTTCTTTGTTCCATTGAAACACATGTGTTCCAAGAAGTGTGCCAGTCCACGCTGGTCATCATTCTCCTGGATGGATCCCACACGCTGGGCGATGTAGAACTCTGCACGGTTCTCGGGCCAGTTGTTGTAACGGATGTAATAAGTCAGTCCGTTCTCCAATTTTCCAATCCGGACATCCTTGTCAACAGGGAGTGCCGGCATCATCTGCGCCATGGCCTGACCAGCCACGACGAGAAGCATCACTAACAAAATGTTTTTTAAACGAATCATAATGAATAATTTTAGATTTTCTGTAGAGTGATACGCTTTCACGCGCATCTTGGTGTACAGAAGGATGTTATTATTAAAGATTTTTATACTTCTTTCTTCGTCAACTATAGGTTAGACACCATTCCTGGCAAAAAAACTACACGAATCGCCAAATATTTTTTCATGGTGATAAAGAATCCGTTGAGGATGCCCTCATATTGCGCGGATGATGGTTCAGGATCTCCTCACGCAGGGTATGGGTGTCGATATGGGTATAGATCTCCGTGGTTCCTATCGACTCATGACCTAACATGGCCTGAATAGCCCGCAAGTCGGCACCGCCTTCCAAAAGAGCGGTAGCAAAGGAGTGGCGCAAGGTGTGAGGAGAGATGGTTTTGTGAATGCCAGCTTCCTCTGCCAACCGCTTGATCATGATGAGGATCATCGTACGGGTGAGATGAGCCCCCCTTCGGTTCAAGAACACATAGTCTTCTTCTCCCGCCTTTACATTGGTCATGGCATCTCGGTCAATGAACCAGTACCCCAATTCCTTGATGGCACGTGGAGAAATGGGCACCAGTCGCTCCTTCCTGCCTTTTCCCTCCACCCGCAGGAATTCCTCCTCCAGGAAAAGGTTCGACAGCTTGAGATTCACCAACTCACTGACACGCAGTCCACAGGAAAACAGGACCTCAATAATGGCCTTATTGCGATGCCCTTCCCTTTTCGAGAGGTCGATAGATGACTCTAACATATCCACCTCGGCCGTGCTCAACACCTCGGGAAGGTGCTCACCAATCTGAGGACTCTCCAACAGTTCTGAGGGATCATTGTCGATCCATCCGTCGAGGTACAGGAAACGGTAGAAAGCACGTACACCACTGAGGATACGGCACTGCGACCTGGCACCAATACCTAAATCGTGAAGGGAAGCAGCGAAATGCTGTAGATCCTCTAACTTCACCTTCACAGGCTCGATTCCTTCTCCCCGAAGGAAAGTAACCAACTTCTGCAGATCACGCATATAGGCCTCCACCGTGTTCATCGTGAAATTTCGCTCCAACTTCAGATATCGCTGGTAGGCTTTTGCCACATTTGCATCCGTTTTCTTGCCAGTTTCCATTTAATTTGTTACTTTTGCCGCTACAAAAGTACAAAAATAATTTTAATTATGAAAATTTTCATCATAAATGGCCCTAACCTGAATCTGCTCGGCGTCCGTGAGCCAGGCATCTACGGCAGCAATTCCTTCGATGATTATCTGCCAAAACTGCGTGCACACTATCCAGACATCCATCTGGATTACTACCAGAGCAACATTGAGGGAGAATTGATTAACAAGATGCAGGAGGTGGGGTTCACCTACGACGGCATCGTTCTGAATGCCGGCGCATATACACATACCAGCGTGGCTCTCCACGATTGCATCCGTTCACTGAAATGCCCTGTCATTGAGGTTCATATCAGTAATGTACACCAAAGGGAGGAATTCCGTCATCACTCCATGATCAGCAGTGCCTGCAAGGGAGTCATCTGCGGCTTCGGACTAAACAGCTATCGGTTAGCGATCGAATCGTTCAGAGATGAAAGATGAGCATCGAAGACTATATTCTCCAACATATCGATCCCGAGGGTGACTATCTCTATCGTCTCTATCGTGCCACCAATGTTCATCTGCTACGAGGTCGCATGGCCAGTGGTCATCTACAGGGACGACTGCTGAAGATGCTGGTCCACATGATCCGTCCAAAGAATATTCTTGAAGTAGGAACATTCAGCGGATACAGTGCTATCTGCATGGCAGAGGGGTTGGAAGAAGGAGGCATGGTCTATACTTTCGAGGTGAATGATGAGATGGAAGATTTTACCAGGCCATGGATAGAAGGATCTGCCGTGGCTGATAGGATCAAATTCATCATCGGGGATGCCGTCGTAGAAGCACCGAAGTTAGGCATCACCTTCGACATGGTGTTTATCGACGGGGATAAGCGCACCTATTTAGAAACGTATGAGATGGCTCTTGGCGTTGTGCGCCCTGGCGGCTTTATCCTTGCCGACAACACCTTATGGGACGGTCATGTGTTAGAAACGCCTGCCCCCGCCGACCGGCAGACTCAAGGCATCGAGGACTTCAACGACTTCGTGGTTAGGGATGAGCGTATAGAGCGTGTCATCCTCCCTCTACGCGACGGACTCACATTGATCCGAAAGCGATGAGATTTATTCAGTTGCATCACGTTTCCTTCTTCTAAACAAGACCATAGCAACGATGGGGGCTCCCACCAGTGCCGTCACACTATTGATGGGCAGGGCCCCTTCAAAACCCGGCATGCGCGCAATGATGTTACAGACGAGGGCAAGGGCAGCCCCTGTGAGGGCCGTAGCCGGCATCAGGACACGATGATCACTGGTGCGCCAGATGGCTCGGCAGAGATGAGGAACCGCCAAACCTAAGAACATGATCGGACCGCAATATGCCGTGACAATAGCAATGATCACGCCAGCACAACCTATCACCCATATACGCGATGACTTGATGTTCAGTCCTAAATTCCTCGCATACTGCTCACCTAACAACAGGAGATTCAGCGTTTTGATGAGTAACATCGACAGAGGGATGAGAATGACCATGATCGTGACAAACAACCACACCTGATCTCCCGAGACACGGGCGAAACTGCCCAGACCCCAGATCACATAAGCACGGATATCCTCTTCGGCACTGAAATACTTCAAAACGCCAATAATCGCATTTGCTACATATCCAGTCATCACACCAATAATGAGCAGCGTGACGTTTCCCCTCACCTTCTGAGACACATAGACAATGAGTGCCATCACCGCTATTGAACCGATGATCGCAGCCACCGTAAGTACCACCTCCCCCACATAACCTGTACTGCTTAACGCCGTTCCCAAAAGACTGCCCGTGGCCAACACTACGAAGGCGACACCTAAGGAGGCACCACTACTGATTCCTAACACCGATGGTCCGGCAAGTGGATTGTGGAATACTGTCTGCATCTGTAATCCACTAATAGCAAGTCCAGCACCCGCCGTGAGTGCTGTCAATGCCTGCGGAACACGTGATTTCAGGATGATGTTGCGCCAGATCTGGTTCTCCTCATGGCCAAACAGGCTGCCAAGGACAGATGACATAGGTATATCCACCGTGCCCAACAGAAGGTTGAGCAGGAAGAAGACAATGATAAGCATTGTCATGAGGAGCATCAGGGGGAAGGATTTGGGAGACATAAGTGATGAAAGATGGGAGATGAAAGATGTCAATGAGCAATTAGCCCATAGTATTTGGGCGTATAGTTTTTCAATACTTCAGGATGTATGGCTTTGATGATATCCTTCAGTACCACATCGGGTTCCATGGGAGCCAACTCGTTCACAGGTGTATAGAAAGTCTCGCTACAGATGACACGACGGTCTTTCCATGCCCGGAAATCTGCATATCGGGCATCCTGTGCCTTCATCCTTTCGTAGGTCATCTTCTCTCTATTTTTATTCTGGATAATCCAGAAGTCACACTGTTGTGCCTGAGCATACACCTTCTCGAAATCGATGTTCACCCCTCCACTGCGGTCATCATCCTTCAGGAAATAATCCAGTCCTGCATCCCGGAACAGATGAGCGAAATAGCTATCTCCTCCCATCGCATACCAGTTGGTGCCGTGCATCAAGCCATAGAGGATCTGCGGCCTGCGACTGTCACCATTGACTTCTTCTGCCAGTTTCTTGGCCTCCTCATATCGTTTCGAGATACTCTCAAAGAGATCGTTGGCTTTTTGGCTCTCCCCGATAAGCATTCCGATGAACTTGATCCATTCGGCCTGTGCTAACGGATCGGTCTCCTGATAGCCGAGATAAGGCACCAAGGGCAACCCCACCTCCTCCATCTTTTCGTATCCTCCTCGTTTGGAAAGAGAGATCATGATGACATCAGGATTGGAGGCAATGATCAGTTCTTCATCGAAATTCCCTTCTTTTCCGATCTTCACCGTCTTTCCCTCTTCGATGCGCTTTGCCATCTCCTTGTTCTCCAAACGGCGAGAGGAGTTGATTCCCACGATATGGTCAAGGGCTTCTAACTTGATGAACCCACTGAGCTGAAGGGTTGTCATACAGACCACACCACGAACAGGAGTCTCCAGCACGGAACAGTCTTCAGGAATGCCCTGCGGCTTCTCACCTCGCGGAACCAAGGCAAACCGATATTCCTTAGCATCCTCTTTCTGCGGATCGGCAATGGTAACAAGCCTATACCCATCGCGATGCTCCACAGAGAAGCCTTTTGCATATTTCAGCACTACGGTGGCCGTGTCGAGGGTATTCCCCTGTGCGGCACCGGCAGAGTGGGATGTTTGTCTGCATCCACTGACCAATAGTGTGCAGACCAGCAGGATCATGATCTTTCTCATGTTTAATCTTTTTATTAATAATGTGCAAAGTTACCTAATTATCTTTGAATGTGTCAACAAACACCTCTATTTTTCGTGGGAACGCGTTCCCGTATAAATTACTCCCCTGTCGGAAATCAACAAGATATCAAGTTGTCCGTGGGGCAACAAGGCATCACAATGATGATGGCAATGCCCTATGATCACCTGTGCCAGACGGCACATATCATTCTCATAGAGAAGCGTCCACAACTCACGAGCCATGTTCAGATTGGTCAGTGGTGTGCGTAGTGAAGAAGCTGGAATTCCTGCCTCATCGATCATCTGCTGGATGAAATCACGGTTCATCGTCACCTGATGACTGTGGGTATTGAGATTCCCTTCAGCTAATTTCACCGCCTTTCCGATCATCAAACCCATCACGACATGTTTCACATCCAGATCGGCAGCAATACGTAATGTTTCACCAATAAAGTTACCATAATGTACGAAGGCCTGCTCGGGCAGTTGGGGATAACGGTCTCGCAGGTACTGCTCACTACGTGCTCCACTGTTGATCACGATCTGGGGCGTATCGGCAGGGGAGAGATGAGACGTGAGAGCATACCCCACAGCCATCTCCTTACGGATACTATTGATCCAGGCATCACTGCTAAATGGTTTTACAATGCCATGGGTGCCGATAATTGAGATGCCGTCAACAATACCAATACGGGGATTGAAAGTACGCTTGCCCACAGTGCGCCCTTCAGGTACGGAAATGGTGACCTCCACTGCAGGATGAATCTGTAAGCGTGAAATATGAGACATGAGGTTCTCATGGATCATACGCCGAGGAATCTCATTGATGGCTGGTGCACCGATAGGTAGTCCGAGACCAGGCAAGGTTACCGTTCCTACGCCCTCACCTCCTTTGATCACGATCTGCTTCCGGCACCCATCTCCTTCCTCAAGAGTCTTTCTTCCTTCCTCCTGACTCATCTCTAACAGCCTCACAGTAGCACAGATCGCCAGACCATCGGTAATATCTGGGTCATCACCAGCATCTTTAATGACCGTAGCGGTATCCCCCTCAATACTGGCAACATCCACGTCGATATCCTCTCCATTGGGCAGTCGCACCATAACGGTATGTTCTTTCGTGAGTGCTGCGATGGCTGCTGCCGTAGCACAGGTTCCTGAAGTCAGCCCTGTCTTCAAGGGAAAGAACTCCGGCAACAGTTTCTCCACCTTACGACGTAAGCCATAAGGGCCATTCACCATCATACAACGATCTCCACCTGTCACACTCACAGTCTGCGGACGGCACACCACAAAGATTGTCACACCTGCTTCCTTCGCAACTCTGATTTTCTCTTCAAATCCCCCACTCTTCCCACTTTCCTTTGTAAGGATGGCCTGGGGATGCAGTTGCTGGATCAGCGATGCAGTATCCTCTTCTTGATAATAAACGAGATGATCAGCAGGAAAGCCCTCTCTCCGGGCTATCAACTGCGATTCTCTCCTATTCAGGATACGGAACCAGCAATCAGAAGTTGTGGGAGATTGCCAGTAAGCTTTCAGTTTACCGATAGTCTGTACACCTGTAAGAGCCAACAGTGTTGTTACCCCAGCCATCTGAAGTCGTGTCACCGCCTCCTGATAATCCTTACACCAGACGATATCATCAGTATGAGGAAGGTATTGTCGTTCATAGCGGATGATGGGTATCTGCAGTTCGCATGCAGCCATCTGCACATTTTGATGAATATGCACTGCAAAGGGATGTGCAGCATCAATCAACAGGCGAATCTTCTTCTCCCTGCAAAAAGAAATGAGGGTCGCAGCATCCATGGCACCCGTGAGACGTGTACCGTGGGACATCTCTACCTCTTGGGTCTTTCCTTTTGTAGCATAGTAATAGTGTGCGCCCGCCTCTTCGAGCACCTGCACGGCCTTGCGGCCTTCGGTCGTTCCTCCCAATACTAAGATCATGGCAAAACGGTTATTTCCCTTCTCGGAACAAATGTGTGAAATGTTTGTCGTAGAGTTTCGAGAGATGCTCACGGTTATCAATAGCCTCTCCCACCACGAGCATGGTAGTAAGCGTGAGATGGTTGTCGTGCACAATATGGGCCAAATCTTTCAACTGTCCCCTGTAGATACGCTGGTCGGGCCAGGATAGATGATAGCAGGCTGCCACGGGTGTCGTTTCAGGATATTCCTGAAGGAGCTCCCTCTGCACATCATCTACGATGGCAGCACTAAGGAAAATGCACATCGTACTCTGGGAGCGTGCCAGCAGGTGCAGTTTCTCTCGTTCAGGCATGGGGGTGCGCCCCTCGCCACGAGTGAGAATGATGGTTTGACAACGTTCAGGAATGGTGAACTGACTGCGCAGCTCAGCAGCAGCAGCCAAAAACGATGAGATGCCCGGTGTGATATGATAGTGCATGTGATGTTTATCGAAGAATGCCATCTGTTCCTGGATAGCTCCAAAGATACAGGGGTCACCGGTATGCAGGCGAACGATGAAGTGCCCTTGGTCATAATGCTCTTTCATCAGTGCACACTGCTCTTCGAGATCCATGTCTGCCGAGGAACGTACCACCGCTCCCACCTTGTGACATTCTGTGAGAGCACGTGGCACCAAGGAACCGGCATACAGGATCAGATCAGCACATTCCAGCATCTTGCGGCCACGAACAGAAACTAAGTCTGGATCACCAGGACCTGCCCCAACAATCTCAACATGACCGGTTCGTAGGTACTGTCGATTGATAGCTACCGCAAAAGTGAACATCTTTGAGTCGTCTTTCTGTTTAGGAAGCAATAACATTCCCTGAGAGGAAGCCAGCAGTGCAGAGGCTTCACTCACGCTCGGTGTTCCCACATGCTGTCTGACTACAGCACTGGGCGTAGGTACAGCTACTGACGATAGTTCCTCGGCGGTGAAGAAGTGCACTGTATCACCTCGTTCCTGCAAGTGCTTAACCACTGGCTCACCTTCCTTCACATCGATCGTGGCATAATCGCGAATAGACCTGTAGTCGAGACCTTTTTCCAACATCATACGCTCTACCGACAGAATGATTGACTCCACATGAGGGGCCTGATGGGCAAGTCCGATGCCGACATTCATTACCTTCGGGAAATATTGCAGCATCAGCACTCCCGGAACAGGATCATAGTGACGGAAAGATACGATTACAGCCAGTGTGAACGTCCCTGATTTGATCTCATCGAAACTGTTCACCCGTGTGACATGTTCAGGGATAGTACGTTCCAGTTCATCTGTCCCTTTATCACGGATATCTAAAAGCAGTGCCGTAGGCTTCCTGTTTACGAAAGCGAAGATAGCTGCGTTCATCTGTTCGGAAGACACCCATCCGTATTTCTCTGCCAACAGATCAAGTGCCCACAACCCCGTGTTATCACTTTGTGTAGTGATCACTGGGTCAGCGTGCAGGAGATCGGCCAACTGATGGGTGAGTGCGTTAGCTCCACCCACATGACCAGAAAGCACCGAGATCACATGTCTCCCTGTAGTGTCTATACACACCACGGCAGGATCCGTATATTTGCTCTCCACGAAAGGGGCGATGGTGCGAACACAGATGCCCATGGCACCGATGAAGACAAAAGCATCATAGTCATGGAAATATAGGCCTACATCCTTTCTTTCGATACAGGCTATCGGGGTGTCAAACAACGGGCTGATGACTTTTACCAGCCTCTTACTCTCTTCTGTGATGGCAACGATGGCTATTTTCATGGTTTTCTTGCTTTTAAGATGTCGATAGGATGATAATCATTGATGGCAACATGCAGAGGTTCTTCCAACAGCAGGCCACATGCTTTGGCAGCATGAATGAAACGTTCTCGGTTATCAGTGCGGATACGGGCATCGGTTACAGAAGAGGGCAAGACACAGTTATAGACAAGAATGCCCCCTTCTGACAAGCATCGCACTGTCTTCTGAACCATCTCGGGAAGGTGTCCACCATGTCCGCCAATGAAAACGGCATCCGGCTGTGGATAGCCACTGACATCCAGCTGAAGGAAGTCACCCATCACCGTCTCGATGCCTGGTGCATGGAAACGATGACTGTTCACATCCATCAGTCTCCTTCCCTCCTCACGGATTTCGAAAGCAGTAACGTGAAGATGTGGGAACATGAGTTTTGCTTCAATGGAGACACTGCCCGTACAGAAGCCGATATCCCAGAACGTCTGTCTGTTTCTCAGTTCCAAGGATGCAAGAGTCAGCAAACGGATGGGGGCCTTGGTAATCATTTTCTCCCGTCCGTCGAGAAGTTCGAAGAGATGATCAGGAAGGGGAAAAGTCGTTGTGGGATGAGAGATAGGAGATAAGGGATGAGACGGATGGTTCTCTGATTGCAGTACTACACAATTCGGACGTGCAAAATCCCGCTTTGTGGCCTTTTCCAATGACAACGTTGTAATGCGTTCATGATCAGGATTTCCCAGATGTTCACCTACAGACATCACGTATCTGTCATAGCCGTAGTCGAGCATGCGTTGTGCTATGGCTGCAGGAGTATGAACGCTATCGGTGAGCACCCCGATCTTCCCCCATCCTCGGATCAGTGCCTCATCAAAGGCATGCCATGGGCGTCCTGTCAGTGATACGATATGCATGTCATGATAGGGCATCAGCAACCGATGTGCCAGCATCTGTAGCGAATTAAAGTAAGGATAGACGGTGATCTTGGCATCAGGCATCTGGCGCTGGAGCGTATTGGCATAGCCAAAGAAGAGTGGGTCGCCGGATGCGAACACCACGATCGTCCCTTCCATCTTTTCATATTGGACAAAAACATCCTCCAAGGGCACGGTGATATCAATCCAGATATAGCCATGAGGAAGGTAAGGTTTCATCAGTTCATGATGGCGCTTACCGCCGGAGAACTGACAGTTCTCCTGCAGCAATTGTCTTATTTGCTCCCCGTGAACGAACCTTTTGTCATCAGGGATACCAATCACGATAAACTCCTTACACATCGCGTCCAGGTTTTAACTGTTCTGCATCCTCCCATGCCAGGATACTGTTTACCAATGTGGCGGCAATATTGCTGCCTCCTTTCCTTCCCTCGATCATCAGCTTAGGCACATGGAGGAAACTCTTGAGCATCCATTTCGACTCACAGACATGCACGAATCCCACAGGAGCAGCGATCACACCCACAGGATCGGCTTTCTGCTTTCGCATTAAATCGCACAACTCCATCAGTGCCGTAGGAGCATTACCGAAGACATACAGAGCCTGGGGATTCTCCTCCACCGCAAGACGGATTCCTGCTTGTGTACGCGTAATTCCTTTCTCTTTTGCCATCGCCGCCACCCGTTCATCGTGCAGGTAGCATTTCACTTCGATGCCATAACGTTCACAGGCTGCTTTCCGGATACCGCTGGCCACCATCGTCACGTCCGTGACAATGGTCTTCAACCTTCCTTCCTTCATCGCCTGAAACAATAGCGGCACAGCATCCTCATCCGTGTATAGCCATTGTTCCATGTCGAAGTCGGCGGTGGTATGGATCGCATGCAGCAAAGGCCATTTCCTACTAAGAGGGATATCAGGGTCACGCAGTTCAAGGCTGATAGTACGGAAACTCTCCATCATGATAGACTGTCCGATGGCTGCATCCCTACCCTCTTCTTGCCCTTCTCTATAATATCCCCTTGGTGTGATGATATGATCCTCCCACGCATAAGATTGGGAGTTACCGATGATGATCACCGTGAACATATCCACATCCTCTGGGTCCAAATCTCGTAGGGTGGTCACCTTCACCTCCTGTTCCGGACGTCCCGCCTGACGAACATATCCCACAGGAGTACTTTCCTTGCGTTCTTTTAGGAACAGTTCTTTCAGGCGGTACAGCTGCCAGTAGCGTCCATGACTCTTGGGATTATAAACAGCTGTGACAAAATCGGCTTGGGCTGCCGCAACGATCCGTTTCTCTATTGTTGACCATGGGGTCATCAGGTCAGACAGGGAGATCACACAGAAGTCATGACCAACAGGTGCGCCTAACAAGGATGCCGCCTTTTGGAAAGCAGAGATACCAGGAAGAGATGACAGTTCAATGTTTTGAGAATGTGTGGAGCATTGGGCCATCTCCCACACCAACGGTGTCATTCCATAGATACCGGCATCACCACTACTGATCACCACCACGTTCTTTCCTTGTTGTGCATACTCAAAAGCCTGCCGGGCACGGTCACGCTCCCGTTTCATACCGGTATCCACGCACTGCGCTCCCTCCTTCAGGTAGGGCTCAACAAATTGGAAATAGTATTGATAGCCCACTACCACATCAGCCTCTTTGATGGCATTCATCACTGCAGGCGTGATATCCTCCACGCTTCCAGGTCCGATACCCACGACAGTTAGTTTTGCCTTACTCATGTCTTGATAGATTTCTTTTGCAAAAATATAAAAAAGGATACGAATGACAAATACCATCCTTCTATTTTCTTTCACTCTTTAATTCATTCCGGTACATAGATAATCTCACCATTCTCCAGTTGATAGGCAACACCCACCTTCCTTCCACGTTTCCCTGATATCTGCTGGTCGTCAGTGGGAGTATAATGTTTGATCTGCTGTCCCTCCTTGGTGATAATCTCCATATTGTCCTTTCCCGGGTTCTTGATCATGGTGAAGTTCTCCTTACTGAAAAGCTCCGACATGTTAAAATGGGTGACCAGGGCTACCATTAAAGCCACGGCAAAGACCATTGCCACGTCGAAAAGGTTCGCAACGGTCTGCATGGGATCATCATCGCCTTGCTGTAGTAGTCTATTCCTCGTTCTCATGGCACAATAGCTGACGTACATATTCCAGGTTATTCAATTCTCGGGCATACCATCGCTGTCGTACCTGCAAGGTAGTCACACCGATCGCCGCGATCACCATACCCACCACAGTAGTAGCGAACGCCACTTGCATGTTATAGGCCATCGCAGAAATATCCCCTGTGGCAAGTCCCACCAAGGCTGGTCCCATAGGAATCAGCGTTCCCATGAGTCCAAGCATCGGTCCTAACTTCACCAAGAGGCGCGATCCCGACAATTCCTTAGCAGCATCAACCTCGAAGTTGGCCACCACCCGCTCACAGAACGGTTTATTCGATACATTCGCCGAAAGAGTGATCAGGGCTTTCAAATACAAGGAGCGATCATCGGGAGTCGACTGTTCTGTCAGTGTCCGCAATCCTTCCATGACATGCTCATGTGCTCCTGACTCTAAGAAATCAGTCCGTGCAAGCATTGTCTTCCGACGAAAGAACTCTCCAAAGAATCCTGCCGCCAACACCAGCGCCCTCACAAAAAAGAGCAATAGCAACACCACCACTGGTACCAACAAACCGTTGGAAATCCAGAAAAGAATATTCGATATCGTTTCCATCTTCCTTTTAATATCCTGTGATCGCCACACAGAGAATGACGATCATCAAATTGATGATAAACAGCAGTTCCTTTAGCAGGTGTCTTTCTCGCAACAGCCACCGCAAGAGAAGCGAGCCGCCGAGCATCAGTAATAAGACAAGTCCTGCCGACAGCCATGCCACCCAGTCATAGTCAACACCTGGCAACCCATATAACAGCTGTACCTGAAAATAGCAGAGTGCAGGAAGAGCCAATAAACCCGGCTCATTGTCCAGTATGACATACCATCCTTTCTGCTTCGGCGAACAGAAGCAATAGGCCATCATCACCACCGCCTCAATGACCATACACACCGCCACATCGAGTAAGACGCTCCTTGTGGCGGCAAGCTGCGTGAACACCTCGTGCGACAGCTCCGTCATGCGTGGAGTTACCCACCACATGAAAGCAGCATAGCACATCGCTATGGCAATTCTCATCCTGGTGGAGAGAGGTCCTGTCTTGACAAGGGAACTCATCAAGATCAATCCTGCTTGTATCGCTATAAGATATTCCATGATACTGATTCTTTACTTCTTACGACGAAGCCAAACCACCAGCACCACCAATCCGAGTACCACCACCATGCCTACGACGATGCCGTTCACCACATGCGGTCTCTTCCACATCGTCTGTCGCTGGTTCTGCTCCTTCAGCACCATGTCTTTCTGTCCCGACGCACTCATCTTCACAGCGTCCATGCTGTGCTGGTAGTCAGTGCGTAGCTTCCCGTCCAACTGTTTGGAGACAAAAGTTTGGAGTTTCTCGTTGTTACAGACGAAATCCGTACAGGCAGCTCCACTCTCATTCGTGATCTCCGCATGTAACCGAGCCAGTTCCTTCAACTGCTCAGCCGATGGTTTCCAGAAGCCCTTGCGAGCACCCTCTATCATCACAGAGGTCATGGCCTGGTAGGCTGCAGGATTCACCCGCTGGAAATAGTTCCTGATGCCAAGTTGTTGCACGTCAACCACATACAGACGGTACAGATCATTGTATATCTCCTTGTCAACGGCATTGGGACGCGTAGCACTCCATCCGAAGAGGTTGCGGAACATCTCACCAAACATCTGTGCCGTGCCCTCATCCCCTTTCATGCGTTCCCTGATATAAACGGGGTTGAGCAGAGATGTTCTCATCTCCACGGCGACAGCCTCCTTCACATCCTGCATACGACGGTTGGAACGGTTGCGGTAGTCGGCGAAGTAGGCATCAGGCTCCTTTCCCGTGAGTGTCTTCACCGCAAGAGAAAGACCTCCCGTGAACTCATAGACATGGTCGAGCGAGACAGGCCCCCATGTGTTGCTTTGTCGAGGCTGCACCACGACATCTGTCTGTTGCAAGGCAGAGGCAAAGAGGTCCGGCACAAAGTCTCCCCAGTTCTGTTCATCACCATAGGCTGCCCCCATGTTGTTCAAGTATCCATCAACGAGTTCCGAGGATTTCTCCCAGGTGCCGCTACGTTCGATATAATTCATCATACCCGTACTGTAACCGCTGTTGACTGGTCCGAAGACACGTATCGTAGAGAGTTCACGTGCGCGTTTGGGTGCCACCCCTTTCTTCATCAATTCTTTCTCCTGTAGAATGGTACCCTCAGACACGAAGTTACTGTCTTCCTTCTCAGACGAGGCAAGTTTCACGGCATCAGTGATCAGTTTCAGACGAGATCCCGCGATGTCGCGCAGCTGACCGCTAACTTGCACCACCACATTGATTCTGGGTCGTCGCAGTTCTTTTCTCGGGATCAAGCGTAAATCGTTGATACGTCCCTCAGCATCACGAATAGGTTCAACACCTAACATCCATAATGCCCGGGCTATGGTGGCACCCTGTGTATTGATGAACTCTCCGGCCCAGAACGTGTAGCTCACCTTGTGCGGCCATTCCCCATCATGTTGCCTACGGTAACGTTCAAGTGTGCTTTCCGCCAGTCTTTTCCCATCCTCCCATGCCTGGATGTCAGGTGTATTGTCGGGATTGATGCTGTACATATTCCTTCCTGTAGGCAGTACGTTGGGATTCAGCACAGGATCGCCACCAGGGGCCGGTGCCACCGTTCCACCGTTGAGGGCACGGATCATCCTGTTGAGTTCTTCCCGTGTGGATGTGATCAGCATCTGTCTGTAGGGGTTCGTTGCCATCTGGGAAACGATCTGTTGGCGTGCCCTCGGCAGGTAATGGTGTGCCACAAAGGCATAGTCCTGCAGTTGTTTCGAACTGATCTTTCCTTCATCACGATCGTTTCTGGCCATATCATACGCCAACGGATCAGCACAGATAGCCAGTGTGGTATTCTGCAGGTCGCGTTCGGAGTAGGTCTGTCCTAAAGTGTAGTAAGCTCCCTGCATCTTCTCATTGGAGAGTTCCTCTACATGTGCATCCAATTGCTCCAGTTCCTCTAAGGAATACGGCTGTGTGAGACGATCATCAAGATTCAGCTCACGGTTGAGTCCTTCTTCAACAACGGTCTTCTTGATGGCAAGGATCAGACTTCTGTTCTTTCCTCCACTCTTCACTGCCCTGTGGATATCCGATAGTAAGGTGGCATACTTCTGCCTCATCCCACTGGGAACATAAGGGGGTGTGAGGTAAGTGAGCAGCACAGCATGGCTGCGTCGTTTGGCGATGATACTCTCACCTACGTTCCCTGTTGTATAATAATAGAAATGAGGCAGGTCACCCACGAGTGCCGCACTCCAGTCTTCCCGTCGCATACCCGTGTCACGTCCTGGTGTAAACTCCAGGTTTCCATGGGTACCGAAATGGATCAGTGCATCAGCTTGAAATCCTTTCTGTACATACAGGTAAGGAGCCAGATAACTATGAGGAGGAGCCACCTCCACGCCATGTACCAATTTGAAGTCATCATCGCCTATGGCAGGACGAGGTTGTGGGAAGAGGAGGATATTCCCATATCGCACACAAGCCACTGCCAACGAGTCGCCTTTCGACAGCAGACTACCCGGTGCCTCCCCATAGCGTTCCACCACCTCGGCATATTTCGTAGGAGTGATCACTTCGTGAGCCCACTTTTCATACACATTCTTCGAGAGCCAAACGGGATGTCCCTCCCGCATGTATCTCTCCTGCGCCCCTTTGGCATACGAGCCTAACACGATGCCCTCCGTCTTGATGTCACGGGCGAAGGCCTCCTCAGAGGTGGGCAGTCCACTCACGTCATATCCCTCATCACGCAGTCGTTTGAGGAAATGATACAACGAAGGAATCACCTCCATGCCACTGGCTAAGAGAGCATCCTTACCCGGACGTTTGAAATAGCCGATGGCTATCCGTTTCTCACTGTTCTTCTTCGTACGCAACGTCAGGTATTTTTCTACACAACTGACGAACATTGAGCAACGCTCAGCCTCAGCAGAATGCACGAAGTATCCCTTTTTGTCCTGGTTCTGCGTACCGATACAGAAAGGAGCCACCCCACCGTCAATCTCTGGGATGACGATGCGTGAGTTCTTCGTACCGCTGCTCATAGGATGCCTGGCATCCATCCACTCTGCATGAGTAAGAGAGATCGGATAGGGAGTAAACAGCAGGATGTTCTTCTCCTGCAACCACGAGATCAGCCTGTCATTCCCTAATCGTCCCATTGACATATATACGATGGCATCGGGCATCAGTTCCTTGAGCATCTTCTCCCGTCTCTTCCCCGTGCAGGTCATGGGATAGACATTCATTCCCCGATGGGTGAGCAGGGTGATGAGTGTGTCCACATGCTGCCGGTTTCCCTCCATGGGGAACTGGATTCCCGAGATCAGCGCAATGGTGTGTCCTCCCTCATGGTAGAGTCTTTTCTTTTTCAAGTAATCAGTCAGTTCTGCAGCCTTTTGGAAATACTTTCCGTATTCCCGGTGGTAATAGATATTCTTCTGCATTTCCACAGGAGCCTCGAAGTCCTGATCACCCCACCGATAGGGAGTAGAAAGATGGCGCAGGTATCGCAGTCCGTTACGGTAGTTCTGTCGGTTCTCGTTATCGAAATATTGCTGTAACAGGCTCCGCTGCTCATCCGTGAGGTTCTTGTTGATGGCAAAACTGCTGCTTTTCACCGTCTTGGTGAACACAGGCACACCCCGTTCGGCAGCACGATCCACCTCCGCCAACTGTTCCTCATTCAGATACAACCGACGGGCGAAGAGGATGATGGCATCATAGCCGTCGAGACTTCCCATCTTCTCGGCTTCCACGCACTCCACCCTGATCTTTTTGCTATCGTTGCTCAGGATAAAATCCGCCTCCTGTGTCTTGAGGGTGTTCACCACTAAGATCCGTGTGGGCGACAGCCAATACCGATAGCCCACATACGTCAGGACACCCAAACCTATCACGACAGCAAGGATCCATCCTACTACCTTCCTTTTCATCTCCTTCATTCCTTTGTGACGAGAGCCATTCTTTCTGTTTACTGCTGCTCGCTATATACCTTTTTCTTTTCCATGATCCCCCGTTCACGGTGCTGCATCAGGAACAGAATATGTGACAAATAGATCTCCTGAATCTCTGGCACCTCGCCCAAGCCTTCGAGATGAAGCTTCACCTGGAAGCCCTCTTTCGTCAGTGCGTCCTTCCATTCCTGTGAGATATCATTCTTTGCATGGTCGCCGGCAACGAACATCAGTGGAGCGAGAATCACCGTCTTGGCTTTGGCTGTCTTGAGCTGATGCAGGGCATTCTCAAAGGTAGGGTATCCCTCGATGGTACCCACATGGTAGTTGGAATGTCCCTCAGCCTTGAACATATAATCGATCTCACTGTAAATAGCCGTAGCCGGTGTCGCCGTACCATGTCCCACCAGAAGGACATGCTCCCTTTTCTTCCGATCGGCAGGGATGCGCTTCGCGAGGATGTCCACCACCTTCAGTGCGTCGTCGGTGCTATACATCAGCGGATGCCCCACCCGTATTTCACGGAAGAACGGCATCACGCTTTCTACATCCTTGCGCAAGGACTCCATCTCCATGCCGTCGATGATGTTCGTGCTCTGCACAATCAGGTGGGTATAGCCCTCAGCACGCAACCGGAGCATCGCCTCCAAGGGTGTCTCCTTTTGGATGCCCCGTGCCTTCAGTCGGCGCAGAATAATCCGTGAGGTATAGCTCTCGCGCACCTCCAATTGTGGAAACATCGATTTTGCTTTCCTGTTAATGGCATCGATGGTTCGGGTGCGTGTCTCATCGTAGGTTGTGCCGAAATGCACCATCAGCAGGGCAGCCTTCTCGTCTTTCCCCAAAGAAGCCAACAGGTCACTCTCCACGAAAGAAGAGAGTTCCTGCGCATGAACACTCATGCACAGGAACAACAAAATGACTGAGAATAACTTTCTCATAAGTTTGTAACCACTTTATTTCGTATCATCCTCTACCAGACGGATCTGGTCGAAGTAATAGCCAGGAGCGATACTCAGGCCTTTTGTGACACCGCCTGTAGCCGCATCATAGACATACACCGTCTCACCAGCCTCATTGCTCACGCCAAAGTAAGCCTTGTTCTCCTTGGCATTATAGACGGCACGCTGAGAGAAGCTACCGGCACTGTAGGGCAGGTCGGCACCATTGAACTTGATGGGAGTAGCCGTCTTGGCATTCAGGTCAACGATGGAGTAATAATAGGCGGGATCCTGGATGCCGGTGCCCACGCTGGCATCACCCGAATAGGCCAAAGCCTTGCCATTGCCGATGTATAACACAGACACGATCTTTCCTTTAGCACCGGGGAAGGCATTATAGTCAGTCTCAAAGTCGTACTCACCATTCTTAATGCGCAGCAGTTTACCCGTATTCACTTCGTTGACACTGCTGAATGCCGACAGATAAAGGTTGTTTTGATCATCGAAGAACATAAAGTTCTGCATCAGTTCACCATAGGCAGAACCTTGCATTTCCGAAGCCTCCTTGTTGACGGTCTCCCGCTCGACAGCCATCGTCTCGGGATTGATAACGGCAATATGGAAGAACGACTCCTTGGTGGCCTTACGTCCAGAGCCCTTCTTACTGTAGAAGAAGTAGAACAGTTTGTTATCACTCTTTCGATAGGTCAGCAATCCACTGGTCGTGAATGTCTCGAATCCTTCTGCTACACAGATCGACAGCTCACCCTCACTGATGATGGTCATGTCATCTGTATTCAGCTTGGTCCAGACAATCTTGTCGGCAGTACCGTTGGCAGCCATGACGAGTAAGGTATTCTCATTCAGCCAGGCATGGGTATATTTACGCGATGCATAGGTGTTTTTACCAAACGGGCGCTCTCGGATGACATTGATCTTATTATCCTTGATCTGCAGCTTGGCAAAACGATCTTCAGAGGTAGGTACCTGGTACATATACTTATTGTCGTATATGTTCTCAATGGTGTAGTCTGTGATCTCAATACCATTTCCCTTGAAATCAATGGTTGTGTTTGGATCAGACAGTGAGGGCACGCTCATCGTCAGGTGTGTTTCCTGTGAAGCCATACCCCCGTGCTTACCAACCGTCACGGTCAGGTCGTAATGGTAAGTTACCTCCGGTACTTCCGGTTCTACGGGTTTGTTCTTGTCATCATCATCGTCACTTGAGCAAGATGCAAAGGCAAAGGTGAACATCAAAGCCACCATCGCAGCATGTAAAAAACTGAGTTTTCTCATTTTAAATTGAATTAGTGTTATACATTTTAGTTAAATAATACTCTGAATTTAAGGAACACCGATCGCCCAGGCTTTTGCAGTTTGTAGTTGTCATATACTGTCTGATCCAACAAGTTCTGACAGTCAAGCGACACACTGTAGTGGTTGTCTTGCCACGAATAAGTGGCTTGGGCGCCCAACAGGTTCTTCTCTGGAATCCGGGCCTTGGTCTCAGGCAGACCGTATGCTTCCCACGAGAGGTAGAACCAATGTACCCACTGGTAGTCGATACCCAAGGTCAACCGATCGTTTCTCAACCAAAGATCACGGAAAGAATAGCGAGCCTCGGCAGATGCAAAAAGCCACGGACGGTTCGGCACATGGTTCTTATAGGTCACCGACAGCTTCCCGTCATCCTTATAACGGTTGTTGTCACGCGCATCCTGCCAGCTCATGTTTGCCATCAGCTGGAGACGACTGTTCCAGTCGTATCGCACTTCTCCCTCTAAGCCCTTGATGCTCACAGCCGGCTCGTTGACATACTGCAGATAGCCCTCATCGTCGGAGATTGTGGGCTGGATGTAGTTATCCACATAGCGCAGAAATCCGTTCGCTTCATAGTACAGACTGTGCAGTCCGGATCGGAAGGTGCCGAACAGTCCGAGATTCATGTTGTCGCTCTCCTCTGGCTTCAGTGCCGTATTGGCATAGATGGTAGTACCGTTACCCAATAGCTCACGTGCCAATGGCAGTCGCACACTGTGTTCATAACTGACCTTGACGGCCAGCGACGGCATCAGTTCGATCTTCGTTCCCACCCCGCCGCCGAAGGTGTTCTTCGTGTTTGCTCCTGCCATCTTCTGCGACCCTGTGATGAAAGCCAGGTCGGTTTGTTTGATGGTCAGGTGGTTGATATAGTCTTTCAGGAAGAAGGTGTTGTACATCCGTCCGTTCATCAGCGATTGGTTGTAGGCCAGTCCGATGATGTGCTTGGCAAACATGTCGTTGGCAGCCACGAAGGAGTTGTCCACCTCATCCCACCGGTTGTTTCCCGTACGGTTCAGTGCATAGCTGAGATTGAGCAGGTGGTGTTCAGAGAGACGATAGTTCAGGTCGGCCCTCAACACGGTGAGCGGGCGCTTTACGTGCCGCTGTGAGAAGGCTCTTCCGTTGATCTCATTACGTGAGCTGCTGATCCACTCCCCATTCCAGTCGTATTTGCGGTGTGCAGTATCAGTGGCCACAGTGTGGTCCCATGTATGTGACAGTGAGAGGTTGGCACTGAGATTCTTGAAGAGGAAATCATTTTTCTTATAGCGCATACCTAAGCTCCAGGAAGTGGTCTGACGGTCGGCCATACCGATGACATGGTTCTGCACCTGATTGGTCTGCAGTTCCTTATTCACCTGATTGTAAGAAAGCGTCACGAAGAAGTCATCAGCCCATCCCTTGTCACTGACACCCACTTCCACCTGTCCTAACAGCGAGAAATAATCATCATGAAAACGTCGCCGTTTCTTGGGAAGATACCTGCCTGCATGCTCATCCCACACCTCCACATCTTTCATCATGTAGTCGTTCTTCGAGTAGTTGATGCCGAAGGCAGGACGGATCACGACTCCATTTTTCAGCGAATACTGTGCATTGAGTTCGCCGCGATGGGTATGGAAAGATCCCACACCATAGCTCATGTCAAGGTAGTTGGAATGCTTCCGGTTGGTGACGATATTCACGGCACCACCCAGTGCATCACTACCCAGCCAGGTGGGCACCACACCCTTGTAGATCTCGATGTGGTCGATCAGGTTCACGGGCAGATTGGCCAAGGTCACGCCCGACCCCTTTGTGTCAAGCGGTATGCCGTCGATGAAATAGCGCACGGCATTGCCCGACATACCATTGATGCTCAGGTCGAAGTCGGAGCCTACGCCTCCCTCCTCACGCACCTTCACACCCGCTGTGCGGTCAACGATACTGTTCAGTGAGTTGAGCGAACTGATCACAGAGCGCACATCGATGGCGTTCACCGAGTAGGCTCCTTCACGGATCTGCTGGGTCTTACTCTTCCCCATGACAGTCACATTATCAAGCATCACGGAGTCTTTGATCTGACTCCGTGATAGCCTGTTTGACTGTCCACTGGCAGATAAGCAGAACATCCACACGCTCACCCACAGCAAGACTATGAGGCCATGATTCCTCGTCAAGTGTGTCATTGTCAATCAGAAAGATTATTCCTCGGGGAACTTCGAGTGGTAGTAGTCGAGAGGTTCACCGTTGATGGCATCCTGGGTGTGATTCATCCACACCTGACGGATTGTGGGCAGTTCCAAAAGTCCCTTCTCGATCATCGTCGAGTTATCGCAGGTGTATCCCATATGGTGGAAGTACATTTTCCATGACGTGTCTTCCACCTCACCCTCTTCATTGGTTTCAAAGCCATTATCCCAGGCATCATCGTCACCAGCCATGTCGTTATGACCGTGGTCACCGTCGATAGACATCAGGGGATGGCAGAACACCTTTCCCGACATGATGCCGTTGGCCTGCATACGTGCCAGCACGTTCGTCTTGAAATTCTCCATCATATCCACAGTACCTACATAGTAGTTCTTGCTGAACTTCTGCAGGGCCTCCTCCAGCTGGGTGTAGCGCACATTGGCCTTATAGGTGTCGTAAGAGTCAGGGTTACCATGTCCCATAAAGGCCACCACACCCTGCGAAGCCTGTGTCTTGTACAGCTTATCCAGTTCGGTTGCCACGGCATTCACGTCGGCCACGGCATCCTGCAACAAGGGCACACCCAGTTTCAGTGTCACACCAGCCAGGTATTTGTCATCGAGGTCACCGTTGCTGTTGTTGGCAAAGTCCTTGATATAGTTGATCACACGAGTGTATTCCTCACCAGGGATCACCTGCAACGACTGCACCACGATCTCGTTGTATTTCACCCCATCCTGTGCAAAGGCCGTGAGCCAGAAGGGAGGAGCGTAGAAGTTACGTGATGCCACATTCTCACCCTCGGCAGCACGGTTGATGCAGATAGCAGAGGAGAACGACAGGAACACATCATAGCCGGGGAAGGCCGACTTATAGGCTGCCACCGTGGTATCGAAGGCATCGTATGCCTGCTGCCAGGTAGAGCCGAAGGCCACCAGAAGGATTGCCTTGTTGTTCCTTTTCTGACCCTTCACCGTTTCATTCACCGCTTTCTGATACACCGTGTAGTTGTTCTCGACTTTCTTGTCATCGTCGTCACTGCTACAAGCCACGAATGTCATACATCCCATGACTGCCAGCATGGCAACCATCAAACTTTTAATTCTCTTCATAATTGCTTTGATTTAAATTGGTATTGAACTTATTGTTTGTTTTCTTTCCTTTGGAAAAACGAAGTGAGAGCGAGGCATAGACCGTCGTTCCCGGAGTGGTCGTACCGAGATGCAGCCCGTGGGGCGTACGGTCGCAGTAGTTGAAGATATTGTCGATGCCCGCCTCCACCCGATAGGATAGTCCTGACCGCTGGCGCTTTGGAGTGAAATCATGTGTCGTGGCCAGGCGCCAGATCTGATAGCCCTTGCCGTCGCCGTTGATCTGATAGTAGCGTTTGGTGGAGGCTTTCCCATAGAGTCCCACCCCCAAGAGGTAATGGCTCTCGAACTGGTGTCCCCACGTGACATAGGCGTTGCCTTTGTGGTGAGCCATGCCGTCGATGGTGACACGTGTCATCCGGTCATGATTGGTATCATAAGTGTTTGCCTGGGTATCGAGATAACTGTAGCCGATTCCAGCCGCCAGTTCTTTCCATGAATAACGTATGCTGACATCCACTCCATAGGTCTTTGCATCCTCGATGTTCTGGTACTGACGGGTCTTCACTGGATCATACTGGACGATATATTCATCAGGAGCCTGGTAGTTAGGTATCGTCACCAGGGCAATCATGTCGTCCACATGGTTATAGTAGGCCATGGCCGTCACCGACAGTCCGTTCCACGTATATTCACCGCTCACGGAGAAGTAGTTACTCTTCTGGGGTGTCAGGTCGAGGTTGCCCAAATAGAGATAGGTACCGCTCATCTGTCGCACATAACGGTAATAGCGTTCCTTGGTGGTGGGTGTCTTGAAGCCCTGACTCCACGTGGCACGCAGTCGGAACGGATTCCCGATGCGATACATCGCCGACACCTTCGGTGTCAGGCGCAGTCCGAAGGCATCATGGTGATTCAGGCGCAGTCCGGCGGTGATATTCAGGTTGTGAACGAGGTTGAACTCATCCTGCACATACACCGCCTCATGATGGTCATCCACCCTGCCGCCCACCACACGAGTAGGCGAGTCCAGCCAGTCGTAGCGGTATTCGATGCCTGCACTCAGCCGGTTCTCATAGGGCAGTGCGAACACCCCTTTCAGGTTCACCATCGTGCGCTGCTGGTCACTTTGCAGCTCCTTCTGGTCGGGCAGGTAAGGGAAGTAGGGATAATAGAGGGTACCCTTGCTCTTCTCATAGTCCTCCACGAGGGTGTTGGCCGTGAAATAATAATAGTAGGCATGACGGTTCCAGTCAACGTCGAGTGTCACCACATCCGTTTTGTTCAGTTTCCATTTCCCGCCCACGGCCGCCGAAGCGTTATGATATTCGAGGTCGTAGGTATATACATCATAGTGGGGATATTTCCCGCTCGGGCGATAGATACGCTTCCAGTAGGTGCTGCCCTCGGCATAGAGTTCCAGGTTCTTCATCGGGGTGAAGGTCAGTCGTTCCGCCACCTGCCAGTTGGTATGACGGTTGGTGGTCTTGTTCCTCGAATCGAGCACGGGCTGCTCCGATCCCTGCGTGTGCTCCGTAGCCGTGTTCTGCCATCCATCGCTGTGCTGCAACTGGAAGTTCGTATAGCTGCTCCACTTTCCGATGCTGAAACCGATGCCGTTGTGCTGACGCAGATCTCCGTAGCTTCCTATCCGCGAGGTGTTCTCCAGCAGGATTCCTTCCTGATCGTGCTTCTTCGTGATGATATTCACCACACCAGCGATGGCATCACTGCCGTAGAGGGCACTGGAGGCTCCTTTCACGATCTCAATCTTGTCGATGTTGTGCGGATCAATCAGACTCAGGTCGTTCTGTCCACCCACATCGCCATGGATGCGCTTGCCGTCAATCAGGATAAGGATATAACTGTTGCCCAGGCCATTCATCTGCATCTGACTGCCCATGTCGTCTTCGTTGAAGTCGAACGAGGCGGTGAGCATGCCCAAGATCTCCTCAATGCTCTTTCCTGCGAAGTTCCTGAGTGTCTTCCCACTGATCACCTCCGTCTGCACAGGGGCATCCTTCAGCAGGTGCTCCGTGCCCGTGCCCGTCACGACCACCTCATCGAGCATAACCTGCTTGTCAGGCACGGTCTGTGCCTGTAACAATACGGAAAACAGTGTGCACAGCGCACACATAGCAACTTTTCTACGACTCATGATCAAGTAGAGTTCAATACTTGCCGCACCCCTGTTCCCGGGGGTAACGTAAACATTTGGCGAGTGGCAGGTTTCCTGGCTTTCTCCGAGAAATCCGCCTTCCCATCTTTGCAGACAGTGGCATTTGTTGGATTTCCCATAATGGAGATTACAGTAGCGGGCACTGCTCAGGTCTTGCACCTGATTCCCTTTTATGCCTTGATGGAACACCAAGACATCACCATTCGGGGTGCAAAGGTACAACATTTTTTTCAATCAGCATCACGAATACTGTTTTTTTTGCTCCCCTATCCATTTGATCATCGTATTCTATGAAATGTCATGAAACACCCTTTTCATTCGGAGTAACAAGGCTTTCATATCCAATTACCAATACCTCGAAGAACAAAACAAATTGTTTTGTTCTCTAAGATGATGGTTTTTACTTCCCAAAGTGACGTTTTTTTGAGAACAAAACAAATTGTTTTGTTCCGCCTACTCTTGATTCTTGGATGATAAAAAGGCAGAAAAGGGAAAAGAAAGAAAGGAATTTGAGCCCACATTTATAGTGGGCTCAGTGAGTCAGCATCATCTCGAAGGCCAAAACCTTCAACCATGTGGAGGCCTCAGGGCCTTTGAAACGAGAGGTCATGCCCGCGATAGAAGTCAAGCAGGGCCTGTTGGTACAAGTACTCGTATTTTGCACGTGCCAAGTCACTCTCGGCCTTCATCAAGTTGTTCTTCGTCTCGTTGAACTCAGTGATATTGGCTTTGCCATACTCATATTTGGCCGTCATCAGACGGAAGGCCTCTTCCTGACTGCGCTTGGCCTCGCTGCTACTCTCATACTTGGCCTGTGAGGCCACGGCATTGTAGTAAGCCTGCTGTATCTCTTTGTACAGTCCTTTTTTCACCTGCTCGAACTGCAGCTGCTGTTGGTACTGAGACAACTGGGCATTTTTGATGTTATTGCGTGTTTCGAAACGGTTGAAGAGGGGGATGTTCAGGTTCAGTCCCAAGTACTGACTGAAGTTGTTTTTCAGTTGCTTGAAGAAACCTTCGGCAGCGAATCCGCTCGTCTTGTAGTAGTTGGATCCCATCCCTGCTTGGAACGACAGTGAGGGGAGTTTGGCACTCTTGGCAATCTCTATGCTCTTCTCCGTTCCCTCCAGACGGTACTTTTCTGCTTGGATCTCAGGTTTCACCAACAGAGCTTCCTGATAGATGGCATCAGGCGACAGGGTGGTCAGGCTACTGAGTGAGAGTGATTCCGGGGAGATGCGTTCGATGGCAAAGCCTTCAGGGGAAGGCAGCTCCAACAACTGTGAGAGTGTGAGTAAGGCAAGACGATAATCGTTATCGGCCTGTGTCACCGTGAGCTTACTCTGTGCCATGGCGGCTTCTTGCTGAACCACCTCGGTACCGCTGGCCTTTCCGTTTTTCATCATCTCTTTCAGGCGGAACACATGGAGGGAATCGATGCTGACCTGCCGCCGTGCCACATCGCACAGTTCCATGCTATACAAGATCTGTACGTAGGCCTGTGCCACCTGCATACGGATATCATTTTTCGCCTTCTCCAAGTCGGCATTGGCAGCCTCTAAGTTCAGTTTCTGCAGTTCGAGGGTTCTCGGAATACGGAATCCCGTGAACAATGGGACACTCGTTCCTAAGCTGAAAGAGGTGCTGCTGGTATTGGTGTTTGTATAGGTGTTCTCTGCCGTCAGTCCGCGACCGAACGAGAAGTTCTCCGATGCCGAAGCACTCAAGTCGGGCAAACGACTGTTTTTAGCAGTGTTGACATCCACCTCACGCTGCAAACGGGTCACGTCCTGCTGTTTCACCGAGATATTGTGTTCCACGGCATAGTCGATGCATTGGCTGAGCGACCATGTCTGCTGGGCCTCACAAGGTATCGTCAATCCGATGAGGGCGATCGGGCACAGGCACCGATAGACGATGGTGCCCCATCCTGTTTGTTTTGTTTTCATCCTATTTGTCATTTGTATTGTTGTTTCACTCCTCTTCATTCTCCGCTATAATCTTCGGACCGCGCACCTTGTCTTTGACAGTAGCACCGCCTTTGATCTCGATGTTCACTCCGTCGCTCAGTCCTGTCACCACTTGTTTGCGCTCATAGGTCTTTTCCTGATCTTTCTCATGTATGAGGTACACGAAAGTGGAGTCGCCTCTGAACTCGATGGCACTCTCAGGTACGGAGAGAGCATGGCTCACATGGGCTAACTCGATCTCAGCCGTAGCACTGTAGCCAGAACGGATCTTACTACCCTTGAGCACTCGAACTGCAGCCTTGATCTCGAACTGGTTGGCACCGTTGCTCTCTACGGCTTTAGGAGACACATACTCCAAGGAAGCATCAAAGGAGAGATCTTGCAAGGCACCGATCGTGATCTTCATCGGCATGCCCGTTACCAGTTGTCCCACTTCCGTTTCGTCAATATTACCCCGGAATATCAGATCGTTCATGTTCGCCACACTGGCAATGGTGGTACCATCGTTGAAGGTGTTACTCAGGATCACACTGTTTCCCACCTTTACCGGGATATCGAGGATTACACCCGAGATGGTGGAGCGCACCAGTGTGGAACTGGCCTTGGCATTGCTCTTCGACACCCCGTCGCGCACCACGGCCAAGGCATCGTCGGCAGCCATTTTCTCCTCACGGGCCTGTTTCAATGACTGTTTCACTTTGTCAAACTCTTCAGCGCTGACGAGGTTCTGCTTGTATAAGCTCTCCTCGCGGTTAAAGTCGATCTCTGCCTGCTTGAGGTTGATAAGGGCTAAGCGCACACGACTCTCCGCACTGCTAAGCTGGTTCATGTCGGGAATCACCTTCACCTTAGCGATGATGTCACCGGCATTGACATAGTCGCCAGCTTCCTTGAACAGTTCGGAGATGATGCCGCTCACCTGTGGTTTGATATTCACTTCGTTACGCGGTTCAATCTTTCCTGTGATGATCGTGGTCTTCACGATGTCCGTCATCTTGGGTGTGAATTCCATGTAGGCAACAGGCTTCGGCTGCGATTTCTGATACAGGAACACGAAGGTTCCGATGAAGATCAATGCGACGATGATCGCAATCATCAGTTTTCTGTACTTTTTCATTTTATTATGTATTTTATTTTGTTTTCGATATAAGATCAGGGAATAGGAAAATAGACTTTATTCATCGCGCATGGCATCAACAGGTTTGATACTCATGGCACGCCAGGCAGGAGCAAGACCGGCCAATACGCCCATGACGCCAATGATGAAAGCCGCAAAGATTGCTGTCCAGAAATTCACCTGAAAATGGGCAGCGAGGATCCCGTCTTCGGTGTTTCCTAACTCTAACATCTGTAGCACAAACACGGCGAAGAGGATACCGCTCATACCAGCCACTGCCGTGAGGATCACACTCTCTGACACGATCTGGGAGAGGATGACACGAGGGGTGGCACCAATGGCACGCCGTATGCCGATCTCGGTGGTGCGCTCCCTGACAGTTACCATCATGATGTTCGACACCCCGATGGCTCCTGCCAACAATGTTCCCAAGCCTACGAGCCAGATGAGGAAATTCACACCCTTGAAGAGATTGTCCATCAGTTTAAACAGCACCTCGGTATTGAACACCATCACACCCTGTTCATCGGTAGGATCGACGGTATGGGCACGGGCTATCACCTCACGCATCCGAGGGGCGAGGGCCGACATGGTGACACCTGGCTTTCCCGTAGTGCAGATGACGTGCACCTCCTCGCCCATGTTGTAGGTCTGTTGCATCAAAGTGATCGGGATCGTCACGGCCTCCTCCGACCGTCCGTTGATATTGACACCTCCCTCTTTGTAGTCCACGCCGATCACCTGATAATAGACGGAATCGATACGTATCTGCTTCCCCGTGGGATCACCCCCGCCGGGAAACAATTCCTTATATACTTTCTTTCCTAACACACACACCTTGCGGCGTTGCGCCATGTCCATGTCGTTGATATACCGCCCGTAATACATCTTCGGCTCCATCACCTTGGCATATTCGGGAGTGACACCACTCATGTTACAGCTGTTCCGCTTGTCCTTATAAACCGCAGAGTTGCCCCAGCGAGACACCATGGGAGCCACCACGTCGAGTTCAGGAACCTGTGCTTTCAGGCGATCTACATCGCGATAAACCATTCCCCAATATCGGCCCTTACGGAATCCCTTGTAGGCTTTGGTGGTAGGCTGTGCCCATATCATGGATGAGTTGGTGGCGAAGCCTGCAAAGTTCTGTTGCAGCATCTCTTTCAGTCCTTGTCCTCCACCAATCAGGGCCACGAGCATGAACACACCCCAGAACACACCGAAGCCGGTGAGGAACGAGCGGCTCTTGTTACGTGTGAGCGTATCTAAGATTTCTCTGTAGTTATCGATATCTATTCTCATGTTTCTATGATTTCCAGTTATATCTGTTTTGCCTGTCGAACGATTTCTGCCATTACTTACTCAGCCCGCAGGGCTTCAATAGGACGGATCTTTGCTGCTTTCCGTGCAGGTACCAGTCCGGCAAGGGTTCCCGCGATGATCATCACCACCGTAGCCTCTATACATACGTCAAGCCCAACGGTGGGGTTCACAAAGAGAGTGGCTTTGAACATACCGGTGTCGATCACGTTATGCCCTAATGTGGCATCCATATACTCATTGGCCGCCACACCCAACACCATACCGATATAGCCGAAAAAGGTAGTGATGATGACGCTCTCTATGATGATCAGCTTCAGGATCGACCAGGGCTTGGCACCGATAGCCTTACGGATGCCGAACTCACGTGTGCGTTCCTTCACGGTGATGAGCATGATGTTCGACACACCGACGATGCCGCTCAACAAGGTGAATAGTCCGACAATCCACAAGGCGGTGCGGATGATACCGATACCCGTCTGCATCTGGATGTTATCGGTATAGCGGTTCCACAGCCATAAGGCGCGTTCATCATCAGGGGCTGCCTGGTGGTTCTCGTTGATCTGCGCACGGTAGCTCTTTTCAAAGACCTTGTTCTCCTCCACTGTTTCCAATCCGTGGAAAGAGTATTCGATATTCCCCACACGGTCGCCATAGCCATACATGGTGCGCATGGTGGTGAAAGCGGTAAAGGCCCCGTTGTTCCGTTCCGACTGATCATTCTTGTAGATGCCCACCACCTGGAAGGCGAAGCTGCCGATGCGCACATAACGTCCGATCAGGGAGGATATGTCACTGCTGAGTTCCTTGGCTTGCTGCTGACTGATCACCACCGTTTTCCGCTTGTCACGCATATCGATCTGGTTGATGAAACGTCCGTAGAGCATCTCGCGTTTCTCAATCTGGGCGTGGTTGGGATAGACGCCTGAGAGCGTGATGCTGATATACTGCTGTCCATAGGTCATCATCAGTCCGTCTTGTGAATATTCTGCACCCACCTGATCCACATGGTTGGAGAAACGGTGACGGGTGGTTTCCATGTCGCGGTCACGCAATGGAACAAATCGTCCTTCTTTCAGTCCTTTGTAGGTTTTTGAAGTGTTACCCGGGAATACCTTCATCGAGTTGGCCAAATAACGGTTCATCTGCTGGGTCTGCGCATTGATCAGTCCGTTGCCCGCTCCTAACAGTACGATGAGCATGAAGATCCCCCATGCCACCGCGAAGCCGGTGAGTGCCGTGCGCAACTTGTTTCGCTGAGCCGTTGACCATATTTCTGTGAGAATGTCTTGCATGTGATTGTTGATTAGTGGTAGTGATTCTACTCGTTGTGAATAGTGATACCCGTTGTTATTTCATGATGCCGCCGATGCCGAAAGGTGATGCCTTATGATCGAGGTTCTCCTCGATCGCTCCGATTACCCCGTCCTTGATGTGCACGATCTTGTTCGTCTCGTTGGCCACACCACTCTCGTGGGTCACCACCACGATGGTCATCCCTTCTTCGGCATTGAGTTTTTTGAGCAGCTGCATCACCTCCACAGATGTCTTCGAGTCGAGTGCACCCGTGGGTTCGTCGGCGAGGATGATCTGTGGATGGGTGATGAGTGCTCTGGCAATCGCTACACGTTGTTTCTGTCCGCCCGACAACTCATTGGGGTAATGGTCAGCCCAATCGAGGAGTCCTAACCGATCCAGATAGTCCATGGCTAACTGATGGCGTTTGCGACGACTCACGCCCTGGTAGAACAGAGGCAGTTCTACGTTCTCCACGGCAGTCTTGAACGAGATGAGGTTAAAACTCTGGAAGATGAAGCCGATCATACGGTTACGGTATTCGGCAGCACGGCGCTCACTCAGATCTTTGATGAGCGTGTCGGCCAGAATATATTCTCCTGTATCGTAGTTGTCGAGAATACCCAATATATTAAGTAAGGTGGATTTCCCTGAACCGCTGGCTCCCATGATGCTCACAAACTCTCCCTTCGCAATGTCGAGGTTGATGCCCTTGAGCACATGGAGGGGCTGCGCACCGAAGTAGGTCTTGTTGATGTCTTTTAAATGTATCATTTGTTATGGATTGATGCCTGTTTGACGATAGAGGTTTTGGCAGAGTTGCACAATCTCATCATACAGGGGTACATTTAACTTTTCTTGGCATTACTCCTTGAAGCCCTTCCATGCCTCATCGATCTCGGAAATGTCAATGCCCAACAGCTGCATGTGACGGAACATCTCGGGCAGTTTCTCTTTCATGAAGACCTTCTTCCGTTCCCGCAGGATTTTCTTCTTCGCCCCCTTGGTGACGAAATAGCCTAAGCCTCGTTTGTTGTAGATGATCTCGCTACGTGCCAGCTCGTCGTAGGCTTTCACTGCCGTGTTGGTGTTCACCTGCAGCAGTACGGCATACTCTCGCACACTGGGGATGCGCTCATCATCCTGATAGGTGCCCGCTAATATCTCGTCGCACAGGCGGTCGGCTATCTGGATGTAAATAGCTTTGTCATTACTGAATATCATAAGTTCGTCGTTTTGTTATTAATCAATTGATAGTTCTTGAAGATACGGTAGCTCAGCCGGTAGTTGCAGGCAGCCCATAGCAAACCTCCGAGGATGCATAGCCAAATGAAGACTTTGAAAAACTGTGAGATATTGTCCCATGTGCGCAACTTGTCGATGTTGGATGAGATGAGATATCCCAGAAGACATACAGCCAGCAGTAATGCCGTCGAGACAAAGCTGAAGGCATTCTTGCGAATGGCGGCTCCAGCCAAAAGATACATGGAATGTAGCCAAACAACAGCTGAGAAGAGGAAGAGGCATTCCGTCAGTCTCGTGGGAAGGGTGTCTTGCGGCGGAAAGATGAAGATACCGCTCACGACCTCGCGCAGACAGGACACCATACCTACTTGACTGAACAGAGGTATCACCACCATGCGCAGCATGTCACCCAGGACGAATGCCGACAGGAGGCAAAGGGGTGAGATGAGAAGTACATAGATGAAGAGCACCGTAAATTTCTCCGCATTCGAGGCGGGCAGTGTCAGGAAGATGGTTCCAATGCGCTTGTTACTGATCTTGCTGAACAGTGTGGTCTGGATGTAGAGGACCAGGATCAGTGTGGCACCGAGCCAGAAGCCGGTTATCCCACTGACATAATTTGAATACTGAAGTAACCATGCTTGATGATCAGTCTTAGCCATGGCCCACAGCATGAAACACTCTCCTACAAACACACAGAGGAAAACACCTACCGTCCATGCCAGTAATGGGTTGCGGTTCACCTGAAGATACCACTTGAGCACATTCAGGAATCTATTGAATTGAAACTTTTCCATGATTAATGATTGATGAATTGACCAATGAGCTGACGACGGCAGAATAACCGGAAGGACAGCCAGTAGTTAAACACGATGATCACACAGCAAATGGTATATTCTATCCAGTCGGGTACAACAAGCTGCCCTTGGGAAGAATGAGTGTGAAGAAGTACGCTTATGATGATGGCGGCAACCACGATGAGTGCAAGGGTGGTGAACACCCAGGAATACTTCACATTTCGGAAAAGGTTGGCACCTGCCAGGTAGCAGGAGTGTAGCATGGTGAGGCTGACCATTGAGCCCAGCACCTCCTGTAACGGCTGTCTTTCCAAATAACCCGAGCCGTTGATAAGATGACAGATAATCAGTTGTGCCGACGAGGGTATGAAGATCAATGAGATGAGATACAACATGATATCAGCTAAGAAGATCATCACGACAACACCGACTCCCTGCAGTATGGAGGAGAGGTAACGGGCAAGGAACTTCTCGATATTACTGGCTGGCAACAGGTTCAGGGCACGCCAGTCATCACGTGACTTCATTGAGTAGTGCATGTTGCTGGCTGTGCAGACATAAGCTACGACAAGGCAGATCACCACGGCGAGGCTCACGGCCTTCATAGATGCACCTATGTGCATGAAAAGGAAGCAGAGTGTAAGACCTAACAGTCCTTGCAGCTGTGAACGCACGAATTCGTTCTTGTCATGCCAGAATGTCCAGCGCAGCATCTTGCCGAAACGGCTTATATTGAAGTTTTCCATTTTCTTTGTCTCTAAGTTTTTAAATCTTTCCTAAGGTCACAGCATTGAAAAGCAGTTCGAGGTTCAACTGGGTCTCGGCATCGCCCTCTCCACGTTGGGCAATCACGGCATTGCCTTGCAGCGACGGCTCGGCATAGATCACGTCATCATCTGCCTGTCCAGGCTGACGGAACTCAAAGGTATATTTCTCGCAGATGTCGGCCACACTGGCATCGAGAAGCAGATGACTATGGTCGAGGATCAAGATGTGATCCAGCAGCTGCTCCACATCGTGCACCTGGTGGGTGGAGATAATCAACGTACGGTCATCAGTCATGTGGTTGGCCACCACCCTGCGGAACTGTGTCTTGCTGGGGATGTCCAGACCATTGGTAGGCTCATCCATCAACAGAAGTTTTGTCCCCGCCGCAAGGGCAAAGCTCATGAACACCTTCTTCTTCTGCCCCATCGAGAGGGTATTCAGATGGAGAGAGTTTGGCAGATCAAAGTCGGACAGACAGCTTTCGAGCACCTCACGACTGAAATGGGGATAAAACGGCTGATTGATATGGATATACTGTTCGAGGGTTATCTTGGGAAGATCGAATTCCTCGGGAACGATGAACAATTCCTGTAACACCTCCGGACGGCGCAGACGTGTTTCCATACCGTTGATGCGGATGGATCCCTTCTGGGCGTGAAGGAGTCCGCTGATCAAATACAACAGGGTACTCTTGCCTGTTCCGTTCTTACCTAACAGTCCGTAGATGTTGTTCTCGCGCAGACTCAGACTGAAGTCGTTGAACACCTGTTGCTTGGCACCTGCATAGTGGTAGCTGATGTTTTGTATCTCAATCATAATATCATTCTTTGTTTAACAGGGTTATATTACTTTTCTCTTGGAGTTAGAATACTTCTCTCTTGGGGTTAGAATACTTTTCTCCTATCCTTGTATTACGTTTATCTCGTTGCCAGGAGTATTCCCTCTGTGGGGTTCATCACAAACATGCCGCCCTCCGATGTAAAATCCTTGTCTTCTGCCTGGCGGCGCAGATAGTTCACGGCCATCACCTGATTGAAGGCATAGTGGTAAACGGCTTTCTCCATCACAGGAAGGTAGGCCTGACCGTTTCGATCCCATTTCCGCATCGCCACCTCATAGCCCTCTGTAGTGTAGGTCAGTTCGAGACAACGCTCATTGACCCATTGGTTTCTCTGACTGTCCCAGCGCATGGTCTCTTTTTTTACCAAACGGTCCTGCTCGTCATACTCATAACGATAAGCCACTTTGCCTGAGAGGCTCTGACCATCTTCTGTATATACATACATGGTTGTCACCTTGCCGTTCTCCATGTCGGCATTGTAATAGTAATTTGAGTTCTGGTTCTCTGCTGCATTCAGATACATACTGAAAATGGCAGCTGCGGTAATGATAGTTTGCATAATTCTATTCTTTTAATGTTTAACGTTCTTGATTCTGTCTCGCCATCACCCTTCAAAAACAGGTATGTTTGTCGGCGTAATGGCGTACTACCTTAATAGTACACTGCAAAAGTAGTGCTTTTAGGAATACCCTCCAAATATTTCGAGCATTTTTTTCATCAGAATGTGTGTTTTTAACTCTTGTTTACGAATACACCTTATTATATTATATCAATCCTCGCATTCTTAACTGTCGAGGGTGCGAAGGTGCGAGAGAACGTCCCTCCAATGAAACAGACAAAACTTTTGAAAGAAATACAAAATAAAAGACAAAAAAAAGGAACTGCAAACATCAGCAGTTCCTTTCTTTCTATAGACTACAAATCATTTGTTTTTACAAAGGATAGTCTTCGAATGCATAGAGCACGGTGGAAAGATAGCGCTCACCTGTGTCGGGCAGCAGCACCACAATCTTCTTCCCCTTGTTTTCCTCACGTTTGGCAATCTCGGCAGCAGCAAAGAGGGCGGCTCCGGCAGAGATGCCCACGAGCAGTCCTTCCTGCTGGGCCACCTCACGCCCCGTGCGGATGGCATCATCGTTTTCCACGTCGAACACCTCGTCAATCACTTTACTATCGTAGGTGTTGGGCACGAAGCCTGCACCAATACCCTGAATCTTGTGCGGGCCACTCTGTCCGCCATTCAGTACGGGCGACGATTTAGGCTCCACGGCAATCACTTTCACCTCGGGGTTCTGCTCCTTCAGATATTTGCCTGCTCCTGAGATGGTGCCGCCCGTTCCCACACCGGCTACCAGGATATCCACCTTGCCGTCGGTGTCGCGCCATATTTCCGGTCCTGTAGTGGCATAGTGGCGAGCGGGGTTGGCCGGATTCTCAAACTGCTGCAGGATAACGCTGCCAGGAGTGGCATCGCGCAGTGCCTCAGCAGCACGGATGGCTCCGGGCATACCGTCCTTACCAGGGGTGAGGCGCACCTCGGCCCCGTAGGCCTTCACCAGGTTGCGACGCTCCACGCTCATCGTCTCGGGCATGGTCAAAATGAGATGGTAGCCCTTCACGGCGCTCACCAGTGCCAGTCCCACACCAGTATTGCCGCTGGTGGGTTCGATGATGGTGGCTCCGGGTTTCAGTATGCCACGCTGCTCGGCGTCTTCTATCATGGCCAGGGCGATGCGGTCTTTGACACTGCCGCCCGGGTTGAAATACTCTACTTTGGCAATGACGGGTGTCTCAATGCCCTTTGCCTGTGAAAACTTATTGAGCTCAAGTAGTGGAGTGTTGCCGATGAGCTCGGTCAGCTGTGTTGCAATCTTAGCCATAACTGGATATTTTTTTGTTTTTATGAATTCTAATTCTCAATTCTCTTTCACGATGGGGTATAGTTCGATAAACTCTCCCTGATGGTTCTGCCCGTCGTTGATGAGTTCAGCCGTCTTGCGGCCCACCGTCTCGATGTCGTGGAAACCCGGTAGTGCCATGTTTCCGTTCAGGTCGGTGGTGGTGGGACCCGGATGCACGGAGAAGATTTCCACGGGTGTGCCGTTCTGCTCGAACTCGGTGGCCATCACGCCCATCATGGCGTTCTGTGCAGCCTTGCTGGCCACGTAGGCCAGTGGATGCCAGTAAGGACTGATTTCCGACGGCACGGTGATGTTGACGATTCTTCCGCCATTTTGTTCGAGCAGTGGTAGCAGGGCCTTGGTCAGCACAAAGGTGCCGACAAAGTTCACTTCGAGGGTCTTCCTGATGTCGGTGATTTCCGTGTGCTGGCTGTCCACGCTCATGTCGCCCGGTATGCCGGCATTGTTGACGAGCAGCGACAGTCCGCTGAATCTCTCGCTCACCTCCCTGACAGCCTGTTCCAGACTGTCGGGGTCGGTCAGCTCGATGTTTGTCCAGCCTATCACGTCAACTCCTGCTGAGGCTAATTCGCCGATGGCTTTCTCTGCGCGCTCCTTGTTGCGTGCGCCGATAATCACTTTCCATCCACTCAGCCCGAGGTGTTTTGCGATGCCGAAACCTATTCCTTTGTTGGCGCCTGTCACCAATGCTATTTGATTACTCACGTTCTTTTTCCTTTGTTTACGTTGCAAAAGTACAAATTTCTTCGTTAAATTCGATCAATTCGTTGTATTTATATTTGGTCGAATGCTTGTGCCAAGTCGTCGATGATGTCATCGATATGTTCCGTACCGATCGAAAGACGAATGGTGGATGGCGTGATGTGCTGCTCGGCCAGTTCCTCGGGCGAGAGCTGCGAGTGAGTGGTGGTGTAGGGATGGATGACGAGGCTCTTTACATCGGCCACGTTGGCCAGCAGCGAGAATATCTGCAGCGCGTCGATGAACTTCCAAGCCTCTTCCTGTCCGCCCTTGATCTCGAAGGTGAAGATGGAACCGCCGCCCTGTGGGAAGTATTTCTTGTAGAGCTGGTGGTCGCGATGGCTCTCTAAGGCCGGGTGATTCACCTTGGCCACCTTCGGGTGACTGGCCAGGAAGCTGACCACCTTCAGCGCATTCTCCACATGGCGCTCCACGCGCAGGCTCAGTGTCTCAACGCCCTGCAGCAGGATGAAGGCATTGAAGGGCGAAATCGTGGCACCGGTGTCGCGCAGCAAGACGGCACGGATGCGGGTGACGAAGGCTGCTGCTCCCACGGCGTCGGCAAACACGATGCCGTGATACGAGGGGTCGGGCTTGGCCAGTGTGGGGAATTTCTCGGGATTGGCCGTCCAGTCGAACTTACCACCGTCAACGATCACGCCGCCCAGGCTGCTGCCATGTCCGCCTAGGAACTTGGTGGCCGAGTGCACCACGATGTCGGCTCCATGCTCCAGTGGCCTAATTAAATAAGGTGTGCCGAACGTGTTGTCCACGATGAGGGGGATGCCGTGCTTGTGGGCCACGGCTGCCACGCCTTCCAGGTCGAGCACGTCGCTGTTGGGGTTGCCGAAGGTCTCGGCAAAGACCACCTTCGTGTTGGGCTGTATGGCAGCCTCGAGTGCCTGCAGGTCGTTCACGTTGACGATGGTGTTCTCGACGCCCTGGGTGGCCAGCGTGTGAGTGATCAGATTATAGGAACCGCCGTAGAGATTGTCGGCAGCCACGATATGGTCGCCCGCCTGCACAATGTTCTGCAGGGCGTAGGTGATGGCTGCGGCACCCGAGGCCACGGCCAGTCCGGCCACACCGCCCTCGAGTGCTGCCACGCGGTCTTCGAATACGCCCTGCGTGGAGTTGGTCAGTCGGCCGTAGATATTACCTGCATCGCGCAGACCGAAGCGGTCGGCAGCGTGCTGAGAGTTATGGAACACGTAGCTCGTGGTCTGGTAGATGGGCACAGCACGGGCGTCGGTAGCGGGGTCGGCCTGTTCTTGTCCTACATGGAGCTGCAAAGTCTCGAAACGATAATTCTTCTTACTCATAGTCTTTTTCCTTTCTTTTTCTTTATTTGTTATTAATTGTTTTCTGGGTGCAAAGTTACGGACTTTAGAACTATCCACCAAATTTTTACTTAAATCCAGAAGATAAATCTATAACCAGAAAAATCAAAGAAGTTTATTCTAAAACCATCCATTCAAGACTATTCCAGCAGAAAAATATTCTATAAGACATTCATTCCATTTGATAATGGGACGATTTCACGATTTATGATTTTACCGAAGCATTCCGGATGTTGCTATACCACAGCAACAACATTTGACATTTTTCGTTTTACGATTTTACCTTTTTCCATCTTTGTCCACCATCGCGCAGACGCACGAATCCGACCATACGTTTTCGGCCGTCTCTATCATATCAATGATGGTATAGATGGGAAGAATGATGCCCAGCACACTCACCGGGGCACCGATGCCCGACATCAGGGAGAACGTGAGGAAATAGCAACCCATCGGCACACCGGCATTACCCACAGCAGAGACGACCGAGATGAGCAGCCACAGGAGCATGGTGGTCCAAGTGAGGGGCATGCCGCCATTCTGCATCACGAAAAGGGAAGTCACCAGAATAAAAGCAGCACAACCGTTCATATTGATGGTGGTACAAATGGGCAGTACAAAGCGGGCCACACGTGACCGCACCCCCATCCGCTCCTCGGCACTCTGCATCGTCACGGGCAGCGTAGCGGCACTGCTCTTTGTGAAGAGAGCCATCAAGACGGCGGGCATCATCGCACGAAGCGCATGCAGGGGATTGATGCCACGAGCCAATAGGAACAGGGGAAGCACCACAAAAAACTGCAACGCATTGCCACCCAAGATGATGGCCACATATTTACCCAACGAAGCAAAGGCCACACCCGCTAAGAGTTGGGAAGAAAGTTGGGCCGAGAAGGCCACGATACCCAAAGGCAAAGTCCAGATAAGCCAGCGAATCAGCAGGAAGAGCAACTCCTGAAGCCCCTGTAGGAAATTCACTACGGTCTGTTTGCCCTCTGTTTCTGACAGTCGTGCCAGTCCCAGTCCTACGGCTATAGCTACCAGCAAGATGCTGAGCACATTACCTTCCAGAAAAGGCTTGATCACATTGTTGGGAATAACCGAAAGTAGATGGTCATAGAAAGACACTTCCGGCTTCAGCCCCAGAAAGTCAATATTTGTCCCTGCTGTGGACACCGACAGATTCTCGGGAGCCACCACCACATAGAGCAACAGTCCGACGGCTGCAGCCGAGACTGTCGTGAAGAGCGTATAAAACAATGTTTTCCTAAAGATACGTCCCGTATCCTTCTGCTTTCCGAATGAGGTGAGCGTGGTGATGACGGCCAGCGCTATGGTGGGTACGGCCAGCAATTGGAACAGCCGCGTATAGACCGTTGCCACGAAATTCATCAGACCGTTGAGCCATTCCATGCCCAGCAACCCCAACACAGCACCTACGACGAGGGCGCCAATCCATAACAAAATATTCTTCATATTATATACTCCACATTATCTGTATTCTCAAGTTTGTCCATAAAATAATAGACCTGCTTGCGCCACCATGCCCAGTCGTGGGCCGAGTCGTATCCCCAATAGTCAACCCACGCCGGAACATGATGTTCCCTGAGCAGACCATCCATCTGCCGTGTACTTTCCAACAATTCATCCTCCCACGCACCCTGTCCCACGCAAAGGATGATGCGCCGCTGGCGATATAAGTCCCAGTAAGGATGGTCGGTCGGCATCTGCCGCAGAAAGTCGTAAGGCGAATTGTCATAGACCAACGGATCCTGGTAATTCGGGAAGAAATAACCAGCATAGTAAAGACCACTCAGCGCCAACAACGAGTCAAACAAGTCAGGCCGACGGAAAAAGAAATTACCAGCATGGAAACCGCCCATCGAGCAGCCTGTCACGATAAAAGTCTCATTTGAGAAATGACGGACTTCGGGTATCAACTCATCCACAACATAATGAAACCAACGCTCATGCAGCGATATGCGCCGATGGTGGTCGCCGTTCACGTCGGACCAAGTCTCGCGGTCAATGCTATCCACACAGATCAGACGAATCTGCCCGCGGTCGATAAACTGCGAGAGCGTCCCCACCATGTCGAAATCCTGATAATCGTAGAAGCGACCGTCCTGCGAGGGGAAGACCAATACGGGGTGTCCTTTTTCACCGTAGGTCTTATACTCCATATCGCGGTTCAGGTTTCTGCTGTAGTGCTTTTTATATTGTATTTCCATTTTTGTTTATTATTGACATAACGTATCGGTTTCCTCTTTTATTGTGAGATCAGGCCTTTTCGTGCACATAAGCCACGAAAGATTCCACTTCCTCGTATGTTTTCAATCGGACGGTGAACATCTGTTGCCCCATCGCTCCCGAGAGTATCTCCGGCATCCGTTCTTGCATGACCATCTGCCCGGCATAGCGTTCAGCCACCTCAGCATCGCTGTGACGGTAGCTGTAGATGTCGCGGCGTGAAGCAAAGGCACAATAGTATTGGTCTTTCCACGGCAGCGACAGGGCATTACCCGTATCGTGCTGATAACTGGCTGCCGTCTGCGACTTGTCGTAGGCTATCATATCTGCCCAGATGCGATACACATCTGTACTGTGAGCGAAGTTGATCATATCCGGCGTATAGCCTCCGGCGGGACGCATGTTCACCTCCAATGCCACGAAATCACCTTTCTGCCCCAAGCCCTTGCGGTCACAGTCAAGACGGAAAAATTCCAGGTGCACAAAGCGACTCTTCACCCCGAAGGCCTCCACCGTCTGCCGCCCCAGCGAACGCAGACTCTCAGGCATCACGGGAGCTACATAGTAAGACAAGTCCAACTGCTGGTTCACAATATCCATAATCGAAGGAGGCCACACCGTCATCGATTCAAACAACGGCCTCGACTGGCTGTCTATCACGGCATCATACGAGCAGATGTCACCTGTGATGAATTCCTCCACCACATATTGCGCCACGCTTTGCACCGTTTCAAAGAAATGGCTCAGTTCACCAAAGTCAGCAATTTTGTAAGTCCCACCGGCACCGACGCCCACATTCGGCTTGGCGATGACCGGAAAGCCCACATCCCTCACAAAAGCCTCCACAGCATAATAGCCTGAAGCACATTGAATCTGCCGGGCCGTGGGAATTCCTCCCTTGGCAAAGTATTTCTTCATGGCCGACTTCTCCTTCACGGCTTGCACCTCGTCGGCTTGCAGTCCGGTCGTCACATGGAAGTCGGTCCGCAGCTGGGCATCCTGTCCCAGCCAGTACTCATTGTTCGACTCTATCCAGTCTATCCGTCCGTACTTAAAGGCGAAGAATGCCACGCCGCGATACACCTCATCGTAGTTCTCCAGATTGCTCACCCGGTAATACTCTGTGAGCGAACCCTTCAGTTCAGCCGACAACTGATCATACGGCGCATCGGCAATGCCTAATACACGCACGCCGTTGCGCTGCAGGCGTTCACAAAACTCCCAGTAGGTATGGGGGAAGTGGGGTGATATGAATACGAAGTTCATTTTGTTGTTTGTTTTGTTCTTTCAGTGCAAAGATACGGTGTTTTTACTGGTCTTCATCATACCGTCCTATTTGCTATAAAACTCCTTACTTCTAAATATAGAATTCCGACGGGTCTATCAGTCCTGAGCGCACAGCATATTTGGTGGCTTCGTAGGCGGTGTTGACATGCAGTTTGCGGAAGATATTTTTCTTGTGGGTGATGATGGTGTGGATGCTTGAGAATCGTTCTGCAGCTATCTCTTTGGTGGTCTTGCCCATGGCCACAGCGCGCAGTATTTCGGTCTCGGTGGTGGTCAGTGTGTCGGTCTTCTCGTCTTCTGCCTGACGAGAAAGCATGATTTCCATGGCTTGCTGACTGAAGTAGCGTGCGCCGCGGGCGGTCTGACTGAGGGCACTGCGTATCTCGGAAAGCGGACTGTCTTTGAAAACGACGCTGAACGCCGTTGAGGCATATAATATGCGGGAGAGGAAGCCTGGCGTCAGACTGTCGCTGAGCAGCAGCCACCGGGTTTCGGAAAAGCGTTCGCTCGTGGTGAGCAGCTGGTCTTCCGATATGAAGTCGAACAGGGAATAGTCGAGCACCACCACAGAGAACTCATGTTCAGTGAGGAGCTCTGTCAGCCGTGCCTTGTCGGAAGCGGTGAAGACGGTGTTCTGGTTGTCTCGCCTTATGATGCTCTCGATGGCAAAGCGTGTCAGGTCTTGTCTGTCGGCCAGGATGAAACTGTTCACTGTTCTTAAAATGCTTAATACTTTTAGTCGCTTCGCTTTGTAAAAGCGACTACGACGATGACGTAATGCTTAATGGATAAATACTATCTCATAGCTCATAGTGTATCTGCTTGTCCACCACTTCGCCGCCCTTGATGGCAAACGAGTTGAGATGGATGCCCTCGTGGAGCGAGAGGATGGCATAGCGGATGGTGGGGTCGTTGGCCAGCCGGAGGTCTTCCTGGGAAGGGCGTGAGGGCGATGCCGGGTGACTGTGCCAGTTGGCCAGAATCTTCAGGCTCCGGCTGCGGGCATACTTCAGTGCGGCAAACTGGTCGCGGGGCGCAAAGGAGAAATGCTCGCTGGAGTGGTCGATGTTCTCCATCCAGTAGTTCTCAGTGACGGTATCGCCCTGTCCCAGCAGATAGCCGCACGACTCACATGGTGCGTCCTTCTGCGCCTGGGCTATCATCTCGTCGATTACATGCTGTGGTATGGTCATTTTAATGTTTAATTCTTCATTCTTCATTCTTCACTCTTCATTTTCTTCAAGTCGCATGCCGCCTGTTCGTAGTCAATCAGATGGTCGATAGTGGGCTGACTGCCGCAGACGGGGCATGTGTCGCGATGACGGACGGGTATGGTGCGGAACTGCATCGACTTGGCTTCGAAGGTGAGCAGACGGTTGGTGAGCAATTCGCCTACGCCGGTGAAATACTTCAGCGTCTCGGCTGCCTGAATGGTGCCCAGCATGCCGGCTATGGCTCCGAGCACTCCGGCCTGCGAACAGGTGGGCACGGCTCCGGCGGGTGGCGGCTCCTTGAACATGCAGCGGTAGCACGCCGTGCCGGGCAGATGGGTGAACGTCTGACCGTTGAAGCGCAGGATGCCGCCGTGGGAGAACGGCATGCCCGCCATGACACACGCGTCGTTGATGAGGAACTTCACGGGGAAGTTGTCGGTGCCGTCAACGATGAAGTCGTACTCCTTGATGATGTCGAGGGCATTCGTGGAGTCGAGGAACTCGTAGTAGGTGTCCACCGTGACGTCGGGGTTGATGGCCTGGATTTTCTCCTTGGCACTCTCCACCTTCGGTCGGCCCACATCCTTCGTGAAATGGATAACCTGCCGCTGCAGGTTGCTCAGGTCCACCACGTCGGCATCGATGATGCCTATGCGCCCGATGCCGGCAGCGGCGAGGTAGAGCGATACGGGGGCGCCGAGCCCTCCTGCTCCCACCACCAGCACGCGGGCGTTCAAGATTTTCTCCTGTCCCTCGACGCCCACGTCCTGCAGCAGTATATGCCGCGAATAGCGCTGTATCTGTTCTTCTGTAAAATCTATCATAACACTAATACGGTAGCAAATTCTTCACTCTTCACTTATCCTGCCCTCCTCCCATGAAATAGAGGAAGTCTGCCACGTCGCCTTCTTTTATCTCCAGCGCGTCCCACTCCGTGCGGTCCACGAAGTCGTCGTTCACTTGCACCGAAACCATTTCGGGCTGTTCCACATGGTTCTGCCTGATAAGTTCTGTGAGGCTGAGGCCGGGCTGCACCTCCTGCACCTCGCCGTTTACTGTAATCTTTGCCATATTCTTTATCTGCCTATTATCTTCTTGATTGCTATCACTAATTTATCCACGTCGTCACGGGTGTTGTAGAGGGCGAAAGTGGGGCGCACACTCATCTCGTAGCCGAGGGCACGCAAGGCTGGCTGTGCACAGTGGTGACCGGCACGCACGGCAATGCCTTCCTTGTCGAGCAGGGTGCCCACTTCGGGCACGGGGATGCCGTCGAGCAAGAAGCTGACTACCGAGACGCGCTGCCTGGGATTGCCGATGAGCGTCAGTCCGGGAATCTGCCCCAGTTGTTCGCGGGCGTATTCCGTCAGCTGGTGCTCGTGGTGCTCTATGTTGCGTATGCCGAGATGGCTCACATAGTCGAGGGCTGCACCGAGTCCGATGGCATCGGCCACGTTGGGCGTGCCAGCCTCGAAGCGTGCCGGGGGCACGTTGTATTCCGTGCGCTCGATGGTGACGTCCTTGATCATGTTGCCGCCACCCTGCCAGGGCTGCATCTTGTCGAGTAGTTCCTTGCGTCCATAGACCACGCCGATGCCGTTGGGGCCATAGATCTTGTGGCCGCTGAACACGAAGAAGTCGGCTCCCAGCTGCTGCACGTCGACGGGCGTGTGGGCTATCGACTGTGCGCCGTCGATGAGCACCGGAATCTGGTGGGAGTGTGCGATGTCGATGATGCGCCGCACGTCGTTGATGGTGCCAAACGTATTATTCACATGTCCGACGGAGATGAAGCGCGTGCGCGGACCGATGAGCCGCTCCAGTTCCGAGAGAATCAGGTCGCCGTTCTGGTCGGTGGGGATGGCCCTCAGCGTGGCGCCCCGCTCCTGGCAGACGCGCTGCCAGGGCACGATGTTGGCATGATGGTCCAGCTCCGACACGATGACTTCGTCGCCCGGCGTAAGATATTGCCGTCCGTAGGTCTGTGCCACGAGATTGATGCCCTCGGTGGTGCCGCGCACGAAGATGATTTCCTCGCTGGTGGCGGCATTGATGAACCGCTGCACCTTTTCGCGGGCCTCCTCGTAGGCATCGGTGGCGCGGGCAGCCAGCGTGTGGGCCCCGCGGTGGATGTTCGAATTATACGTCTTGTAGTAATCCGAAATCTTGTCGATTACTTGGATGGGCTTCTGCGTCGTGGCACCGTTGTCGAGCCACACCAGGTCGTGACCGTTCACCCGCTGGTTCAGAACGGGGAAGTCCTTCTTGATCTGCTCCGAGTTCAGCGTGTCGGCCTCTTCGTAGTGCAGGTCTCTGAGTTTCTGCGTCTCGGGGATGCCTATGCCGAAGCCGTCCTCCTGCGGGAGTGTGCGTGGGGCGGCATCAGACTCGTCGATGCGGGGCAGCTCCTCGAATCCGCTGCCGCCCGCCAGCAGCTGCTCGAATCCTGCCTTGAGCGCATCGAGGTTCAGGGGGTCGCCCAGCCATTGGCCAGCCGCGAGCAGCTGCCCGTCGGGCAATACCTGCCGCCGGGCATCCTGCCACTCTTCAGGGCAATATTTCTGGGCGATTTCCTTCAGCAGAGCCAGCGAGCTGTCCTGTCCGGGGAAACTGTTAAGTTCTGATAGGTTGATCATTTATTTTTCCACTTTATTACGATGCTGATAGTCGTGATAGTAGCCCACTTCTACGTTCTCGAGTACGGCGATGGCGTCGTCGGTCAGCGTGGCCAGCGAGAAGTATTTGGTGAGCAGATAGGAAGCCACGCCGAACTTGTCGAGTCCCATCAGACGGGCCGAGAGCGAAGGACCAACCTCGCCGGGGATGCCGCTCTGGTGGAGTCCGATGACGCCCTGGTTCTTCTCGCCTACGCGCACCAGGATAATCTTTGTGGTGCCAACGCCGCGGCCTGTCAGGTACTGGCCTTCCACTTCCACCTTGTCGGAGGGAATGATGGGCACGCCGCGCCAGAGGATGACCTTCGTGCCGAAGAGGTCGGTGGTCACGGGCGGAACGCCGCGCCATGTGCACTCGCGCTCGAAGGCGGCAATGGCACGCGGATGGGCAATGAAGAAGGCGGGTTCCTTCCACACCAGCGAGAGCAGTTCGTCGAGGTCGTCGGGCGTAGGCGAGCCGTAGCGGGTGGTGATGCGGTAGGCAGGGTTCACGGCTGAGAGCAGGCCGAACTTCTTGTTGTTGATGAGTTCCCACTCCTGGCGCTCCTTGATGCTCTCTATCGAGAGGCGCAGCTGCTCTTCCAGCTGGTTGTAGGGATTGTTGTAGAGGTCGCTGACGCGGGTATGTACGCGCACCACGGTCTGCAGCGTGTTCAGCGAGTATTCGGTGGGCTGCTCCTCGTAGTCGATATAGGTTTCGGGAATGATGTTGTCCTCCTCGTGTCCGCTCACCAGGTCGATGTGTTTCTCGCCGTGGTCGTTCACCGTGGCCTTCAGTCGCAGCTGCTTGTCGACGGCCTTGGTGAAGGTCTCGCGGAAGTCGGGCACCTCTTTGATGAATTTCTCCAGTTCCTTCAGCTTCAGGCCCAGGAACACGGTGGGCGTGATGGCACGCACCGACACGGTGGACTCGGCATCGTCGAGCAGGTCGGTCTCGCCAAAATACTCACCGTCGCCCAACAGGGCTATGCGCAGCTCCTCGCCGTGGGGGCCCTTGCTGATGACCTCAGCCTGACCGTTGGCCACGATGAAGAACTTTTGCTTGTCCTTGCCTTCCTCTACGAAGAGCTGGCCTATTTCCACTTCCTTTGTCTCGAACGAACGGGCCAGACGGTTCACAATTTCGTCGTCGAACTCCGAGAACAGCGGGATGGCCTTCAGGCTCTTGGCCGAGAACGACGGAACACCGTTGAGATATTGAATCGGCAGCCGCTCGCTCTTGCGTAGCTCTACCTTTGTGCGGTTCACACGGAACGTGCCGCCGCTGACCTGTACCCACGGCAGCAGTTTCAGTAATAGCCTCGGGGTAATACTGCCCATCTGCGGGGCGGTCTTGGTTGTCGTTGCCAGTCTTCTGGCGGTGGCAGTGGTCACACTGCGCTGGAGATTTGAATCTGCCATAATAGAAGCCCCCCTTTTATCCCCCTGAGGGGGGAGACCGTAACAGGAGCCCGGGTCTGGGTTGTGTTATTTTATTTCTTGATGATTACCTTGTGGGTGGTTCCTTCCACATGCTCTATGCCAATCACGTTGTAGCCCTGGTCTTTGGCGTTGCGTGGAACGTTATCGAGTGGTTCGCCCTCCGAGAGCAGCACCTCCAGGATGTCGCCCGGCTGCAGCTTCGAGAGCTCAATCTTCGTCTTGACGAAGGTCATCGGGCAGTGCTCCTTCGTGATATCCAGGACGTGGGGCCTACCCCCAACCCCTTCCGAAGAGGAGTGCCTACCCCCAGCTCCTTCCGAAGGAAGGGGAGTTTGGTTACTTTTGTTTTTGAATATTCCCATATTATATCTATATTATAATTAATGTATCTTTACATCCCTCCCTTCGGGAGGGCTTGGGTGGGCTTGAGGGCTTGGGTGGGCTTTTATATAAATAAGGTTTGTCCACCTTCACTCAGGTTCAGGAACGATGCCACGCCGAGCACGTCCTTCACCTCGGGAATAAAGTCTTCCTTCTTCAGACCGAGCACGTGCATGGCCATCTCGCAGGCATAAAGGTTGATGCCGAGTGCCTTGGCGGCCTCCACCAGTTCCTCCAGCGTGGCCACATTGTTCTTGCGCATCAGGTAGCGGAAAATCCAGGGACCTGCCCCGAGGAAGTTGAAGCGGCTTGTCGGGGTGACGCTGAGGCCACCCATCATAAAGCCGAAGATCTTGGTCAGCCAGTTACCGCCCGTCAGCGAACGGCCCTTTTTCTGTTTGATGGCATCCAGTCCCCAGAAGGTGAAGAAGATGTTCACCTCGTAACCCACGGCAGCGGCTCCGGTGCCGAGGGTGAACACTGCCGTCAGCTTGTCGAAATCGCCGCTGAAGGCGATGATGGATAGTTTCTTTGTCTCTGCCATATCTTATTCGTGATTAAACATTTGAGTGGAAAGGTAGCGCTCGCCGGTGTCGGGCAGCACCACCACGATGGTCTTGCCCTCGTTCTCGGGCCGGCGGGCCAGTTTGATGGCGGCTGCAGCGGCTGCGCCGCTCGAGATGCCGGTCAGCACACCGTCTTTTGTGGCCAGCAGACGTCCTATGGCAAAAGCCTCTTCGTCCTTGATACGTACAATCTCGTCGTAGACGGTCGTGTTGAGCACTTTCGGCTGGAATCCTGCCCCGATGCCCTGCAACTTGTGCGGACCGGGTTTCTCGCCGCTGAGTACCGACGAGCTGTAGGGTTCCACGCCCACAATCTTCACCTTCTGGTTGTATTGTTTCAGCACCTGTCCCACACCCGTGATGGTGCCGCCCGTTCCGATGCCGGCCACGAAGATGTCGACCTTGCCGTCGGTGTCGCGCAGAATTTCCTCGGCCGTGGTCAGGCGATGCACTTCGGGATTGGCGGGATTCTCAAACTGCTGGGGGATATAGGCATTGCCGATTTCCTCTTTCAGTTCCTGCGCCTTGCGGATGGCGCCTGCCATCCCTTCGTAGGCCGGAGTGAGCACCAGTTCGGCTCCGAGCGACCGCAGCAGCTGACGGCGCTCCACCGACATGGCGTCGGGCATGGTCAGGATGAGGCGGTAGCCGCGTATGGCGGCAATGAAGGCCAGTCCGATGCCGGTGTTGCCGCTCGTAGGTTCGATGATGGTCGTGTCGGGACCTAAGAGTCCCTTGCGCTCAGCCCGTTCGATGAGTGCCAGCGCCGTGCGGTCTTTCACGCTGCGTGCCGGATTCAGGTATTCCAACTTGGCCACCACCCGTGCCTTGAGCTTCAGTTCCCTTTCCGTTCCCGTCAGTTCCAGCAACGGCGTGTTGCCGATTAATTCTATCAGACTTTTTGCTACCTTTGCCATAGTTTTATTTTTTTTTACCTTTTTACTTTTTTACTTTTTTACCCTTTTACCTTTTTACTTTTCTTCAAATGTCGTCTGCCAGCAGCGCCTGCTTGATGTCGAGCAGCAGGTCGAGCGGGTCCTCTAGTCCTATGGAGAGCCGGATGGTGGTCTGTCTGACGTCCATTTGCTGCAGCTGCCTTTCGGGGAAGAGTCCGAAGATGGTCGAAGCGGGATGGATGGCCAGCGTGCGGCTGTCGAACAGATTCGTGGCCCGATGTATGAGTTTCAGCCGGTTCAGGAAACGGAAACATTTCTCTTTCGACTCCAGGTCGATGGTGAGCATGGCGCCCGCCGTGGGGCCGAACTGCTGTTGGGCCAGCTTGTGGAAGGGATTGTCGGGCAGTCCGATGTAGTTCACCGACTTGATGAGTCCCACCTCCTTCAGTTCCTTTGCCAGCCAGAGGGCGTTGGCGGCCTGCCGCTGATAGCGCACGTCGAGCGTCTCCAGTCCGAGTGTCTGCTGATAGGCCACCTGCGGCGTCATGTAGGCCCCTAAGTTCACCAGCAGTTCGTATTTTACCCGCTGGTTGAACACCGGGAAAGTGCCGTAGTCGATAATCAGACCGCCCAGCGATGTGCCGCCGCCCGAGATGTATTTTGTGCTCGATACCACCTCGATGTCAATGCCCAGTTCCTTCAGCGAGGTCTCGGTGAAGGGTATCACGGTCGAGTCGGCTATCACGGGCACCCCCTTTCGGTGGGCTATCTCGGCAATGGCTTTCAGGTCGGCCACTTCCTGCTGTGGGTTTGTTACGATTTCCAGGAACACGCAGCAGGTCTTCTCGTCGATGGCTGCCTCCACGGCCTCCAGGTCGGTAAGGTCTCTCAGCCGGGGTTTTACGCCAAACCGCAGCAGCGTGTTGCTGATCAGTGCCAGCGTGTTGCCAAACAGATGGTGCGACGACACGATGGTGCGGCCCTGCGCGCTGACTGCCAGCAGCGCATTGCTGATAGCAGCCATGCCCGAGTTGAACGCCGTCACGTGGGCTGCTCCCGTCAGTGCCTTCACGCGCTGCTCCAGGTTGGTCACCGTGGGATTTTCCATGCGCGCATAGTCGGGGGCGCTGATGCGGTTGCAGAAGGCATCGGCCATCTCCTGAGCATCGCCGAACTCAAATGCCACATTATTATATACGGGCACTGCCAGCGCGCCGTAGGCATCGGGCCTCACGTAGGGCGTGTGTACTGCTATCGTCTGTTTTTTCAGCATTTTTACATCTTTATTTCTGGGTGCAAAGTTACGCGGTTTAGAAATATCTTCCAAATTTCTTGCGTAATTCGGAAAATATCGCTAAATTTGCAACGTTAGCAGAAAATGTTTCCGAAAGGGGCATCTGAAATCTTTCCAAAAAGAATAAAATTCTGACAAATGGCTGAAACCTTAGACCAAACCGACTTGCAGATACTGAAAACGCTGCAAAAAAACTCCAAACTCACCACGAAGGAACTGGCCGACGCGGTGCATCTCACACCCACGCCCGTCTTCGAGCGACAGAAACGCTTAGAGCGACAAGGGTATATCAAGAAATACGTGGCCGTGCTCGACCCTGAGAAGCTCGGTCAGGGACTGCTCGTGTTCTGCAAGGTGAAGCTCAAACAAATCAACCACGAGATTGCCGATGCCTTCACCCGACGCATCATGCGCATACCCGAGGTGACCGAATGCTACAACACCAGCGGCGCCTACGACTATCTGCTGAAGGTACGCGCCCGCGACATGAAGCAGTACCAGGAGTTCGTGCTCACCAAGTTAGGTGACATCGACTCCGTGGCATCCATCGAGAGCACCTTCGTGATGAGTGAAATCAAACAGAACTACGGCATCAACTTGTAATCCAGAAAACAGTGTTTTCGACACTCAAAAACGGTGTTTTCAGCCCATGAAAACATTGTTTTGGAACATAAAAACAATGTTTTCGTGAGTCAGGAAAGTCAAAGTGCAATATTCAACCGAAAGGACGGTTCAGAAACATGAGAATACTGCCAGATAGAGTACGAGAAGGATTGCCCGTCATTCAAAGAGACCGGGTTCCATGATATTACCCGTATAGGGATTGCGCCCATAATGACGATAGGCCAGTTCGGTGGCCATACGCCCCCGTGGGGTGCGTTTGATGAATCCCTCCATGATGAGGAAAGGCTCATAGACCTCCTCCACGGTACCCGCATCCTCGCCAATGGCGGTGGCGATGGTACCCACGCCCACTGGTCCTCCCTTGAACTTATCAATGATGGTGAGCAAGATCTTATTATCGATCTCATCTAAGCCATACTGGTCGATGTTTAGGGCAGAGAGGGCGATCTTGGTGATATCGGTATTGATACTGCCGTTGCCTTTTACTTGTGCGAAGTCACGCACACGGCGCAGCAAGGCATTGGCGATACGGGGCGTTCCCCTTGAGCGACGTGCGATTTCCATAGATGCCTCATCGGTGATGGGAACTTTCAGGATATAGGCCGACCGTTTGATGATCTTCTGTAGCACTTCCGGCTCATAATATTCCAAATGCATGTTGATGCCGAAGCGTGCACGAAGCGGTGCGGTGAGCAGTCCGCTGCGCGTGGTGGCTCCCACTAAAGTAAAGGGGTTCAGGTCGATCTGGATGGAACGCGCCGACGGTCCTTTATCGATCATGATATCAATACGGTAGTCCTCCATGGCGGAATACAGATACTCTTCCACCACGGGTGACAGACGGTGGATCTCATCGATGAAAAGCACATCGTTCGTCTCCAACGAAGTGAGGATACCGGCTAAGTCACCGGGCTTGTCAAGCACTGGTCCGCTGGTGATCTTGAATCCCACACCTAACTCGTTGGCGATGATGTTCGACAAGGTTGTCTTGCCCAGTCCGGGAGGACCGTGCAACAAGGTGTGGTCGAGGGGTTCGCCGCGGTATTTAGCCGCTTCCACGAACACTTCCAAATTCTCTACCACCTTCTTCTGTCCACTGAAATCACTGAAGCGCAGAGGGCGCAAAGCGTTCTCAAACTCCTTCTCTGTCGATGACAGCGTCTCTCTTCTTATGTCGAAATCTTCGTTCATCATTATTCAATCTCTCCTCTCACATCTCTCCTCATCTCTCTTCTCTTTTCTCTCCTCTTTTCTCTCTCCTCTCTCCTCTATTAATTACATATACCCTAACCACCTAAGGATATCATTCAGGTTAGCCACCACCATAAGGAGGATGAGGATGGTGAAGCCCACATATTCGGCCTTGATCATGAAGTTTTCGCTGGGCTTGCGTCCTGTGATGATCTCGTAAAGGAGGAACAGTACATGACCCCCATCGAGGGCAGGGATGGGCAGGATGTTCATGAAGGCGAGGATGATGGACAGGAAGGCTGTCATGCGCCAGAACATCATCCAGTCCCATACCGGTGGGAACAGACTGCCGATGGCTCCGAAGCCGCCTAAAGACTTGGCCCCGTCGGCTGTGGCCACATATTTCAGGTCGTTCACATAACCGCGGAGCACGCCCAGCCCATATTTGATGCCTGCCGGGAAGCTCTCGAAGAAGTTATATGTCAGTTGGGTGGGCTTGTAGTAGGTGGCGATGGACGTCTGACTCACGCCTAAGCGCATCTCCGGGGAGAGCACCACCTGTGTAGTATCCGTTGTTCCGCTTTTCTTCGACTGATAAACCAGTTGTACGGTACGGGTCTTTAGACTGTCAGCACTGCTCTTAGCCGTGGAGAGCACATCATTGAGGACTCCTATCTGATAGACGAACTCGTTCCAAGAGTCAACAGGTTTATTGTTGATGGCAAGAATCTTGTCACCTTTCTCCATACCGATCTTGGCAGCAGGAGTCTCGGATAGCACACTGTCGATCTCTGCAGGCACGAACGGACGGGCAAAGGCTGGGTCGGCCTGCAGCATCTTGATCAGACTCATCTCCTCAGGCATCTGGATCGTCACCTCGCGGTTGCCGCGCTTCACTGTGATGGTCTGTGCATCGGCCAAATGGCGGAACACGTCCACATCATAGCGATCGAAGGCCTTACCGTCGTAGGCCACGAGAATATCATGATCTTGGAAACCAATCTGTTTGGCCTCGGTGTTGAATTTGAATCCCATCGACATGTCTTTTACGGCGATATACTCATCCCCCCAGTGGAAAAGCACCATCGAATAGATGAACAGGGCTAAGAGGAAATTCACGAGCACACCACCGATCATGATGAGCAGACGCTGCCATGCCGGCTTACTGCGGAACTCCCATGGTTGCTCAGGCTGTTTCATCTGCTCGGTGTCGAAACTCTCGTCGATCATACCGGCAATTTTGCAATAGCCGCCTAAGGGAAGCCATCCTACACCGTATGCTGTATCACTGTTTTTGGGCTTGAACTCGAAGAGGTGAAACCAAGGGTCGAAGAACAGGTAGAATTTCTCTACGCGCACCCCGAAGAGCTTGGCAAAAAAGAAATGGCCACCCTCATGGAGAAGAACCAGGAGAGAGATGGCGAGCATGAACTGTAACAGTCTGATCAAAAATACTTCCATTGCTTATTGATTGTTTAATAGTTCAGAGGCAATGCTACGTGCCTCAGCATCTGTTTTAAAATAGGTATCTAACGACGGAATCTTATCAAATGTGGCCCGTTGCATGGTTTTCTCGATGATATCCGCCATTTGGGGGAATGAGCAGCGGTCATGACGGAAAGCTTCGTTCACCACCTCGTTGGCAGCATTCACGATACAAGCCATGTTACCACCGCAACGGATAGCCTCGAAGGCCAGTGCCAGACAGCGGAATCGCTTCAGGTCGGGCTCGAAAAACTCTAACGGATGTTTGAAGAGATCGAGACGGTCGCCAGAAAGACTCAGTCTGTCGGGATAGGAGAAGGCATACTGGATGGGCAGTCGCATGTCGGGAACACCTAACTGGGCTTTCACCGATCCGTCGATGAACTGCACGGCACTGTGGACGATGCTCTGCGGGTGGATGAGCACCTGGATCTTCTCTGCAGGCACTCCGAAGAGCCATTTGGCTTCGATCACCTCGAAGCCTTTGTTCATCAGAGAGGCAGAATCGATGGTGATCTTCGCCCCCATGTCCCAGGTGGGATGTCGCAGGGCATCGGCGGCTGTCACCTGTGCTATCTGCTCCTCGCTCATCTGTCGGAACGGTCCGCCTGAGCAGGTGAGCAGAATTTTCTCAATGGGGTTATCACCCTCACCTACCAAACTCTGGAAAATGGCAGAGTGCTCACTGTCAACGGGCAGAATGGGAGCATGGTACTCGTTTGCTAACTGACAGATCAACTCACCAGCCACGACCAGTGTTTCTTTGTTGGCCAAGCAGATCTTCTTCCGTGCCTTGATAGCATGTACAGTGGGGGAGAGACCGGCAAAGCCCACCATGGCGGTGAGCACCATATCGATGGGACCCGCTTCGACGATATCGTCAAGGGCTTGCTTCCCTGCATATACCTTGATGTCCGGCTCGTCGGCCAGCAATGTCCGCAGTTCTTCGTAGCGAGCCTCATTGGCAATCACCACGGCAGCAGGCTTAAAGCGTCGTGCCTGCTGGGCTAACAACTCCACTTTGTTGTGGGCCGTCAAACAATATACTTCGTACAAGTCGCTATGCTCGGCAATGACTTCAAGTGCCTGCGTGCCAATGCTTCCTGTAGAACCTAAGATAGCAATTTGTTTCTTCATTATTCTTTTTCTTATAATGACAATAATCCCTCGGGCAGATCCATGATGATGACCCGGTGAGCCTCATCGATGTCTTGTATCAGAGCGGAGGCAGCAGGAATCAGCAGTTCCTTCCCCGTATCACTGGTAACCTCTAAGAGCACATTCTCCGTGGAATCATCTACCGAGGCGATAGTACCTATCGGCATGAGACCTGCCGCATTGACGATCTGGAAACCAACGATCTGCGCCCAACTGACGCCCTCTTCCTGATCCAGAGCTAATGCCCGGGGAAAGAACACCTCACAGTGGGTCAGCTCTCGCGCCTGCTCCTGGGTGTCGATTCCCTCAAGTTTCAGTAACACGCTCTCATCGGTACGGAAACGGTACTCCTCGATGAAGAACGGCACCAAGATCCCATCAACCTGAAGGATCAGGTAGTCGGCATCCACCTGGTCGAACACGTCATCATTGAACATAAAGATGACTTCTCCCTTGATGCCATGCGGTCGTCCGATGCGACCGATACGAAATACCTCTTCTTGACGGATCATGTTACGGGTTTACTCGTTGGATATGGGCACCTAAGGCATTGAGACGTGACTCGATATCTTCGTAGCCCCGGTCGATCTGAGCGATGTTGTCGATACGGCTGGTACCTTGAGCACTAAGGGCGGCAATGAGCAGGGCGATACCAGCACGGATATCCGGACTGGTCATGCGCCCGGCACGCAGCCGTTTCTTATGGTCGTGCCCCACCACGACCGCCCGATGTGGATCACACAGGATAATCTGTGCTCCCATGTCGATGAGCTTATCTACGAAGAACAGTCGGCTCTCGAACATCTTCTGGTGGAAGAGCACACTGCCACGGGCTTGTGTGGCCACCACGAGCAATACGGAGAGCAGGTCGGGTGTCAGTCCCGGCCATGGCGCATCAGCCAGTGTCATGATTGAACCGTCTATGAAGGAGTCTATGATATAATGTGTCTGACGGGGAATGAAGAGATCGTCTCCCTCCACTTTCATCTTCACACCTAAACGGCGGAAGGCCGAAGGGATAATGCCGAGGTTGGGCAGGGAGACATTCTTGATACGAATGCCGTCGCCCACCATCGCTGCCATACCGATGAAGGAGCCTACCTCGATCATATCAGGCAGGATACGGTGGGATGCCCCATGCAGCGAGTCCACGCCGACAATGGTGAGCAGGTTACTACCGATGCCGCTGATATTGGCTCCCATCTGGTTCAGCAGATGACAGAGCTGCTGGATATAAGGCTCACAGGCCGCATTATAGATCGTAGTGGTGCCCTTAGCGAGAACCGAGGCCATGATGATATTGGCGGTGCCAGTAACCGATGCCTCGTCGAGCAGCATGTAGCAGCCTTTCAGTCTGCTGGAGTGAATCTCATACACGTTGCGCTGCTCGTTGAAGTCGAACCGTGCTCCCAGATACTTGAATCCCAGGAAGTGGGTATCCAAGCGGCGCCGCCCGATCTTGTCACCTCCTGGCTCCGCCACGACAGCCTTACCGAAACGTGCCAGTAACGGACCGATCATCAGCACACTGCCTCGCAATGCCGCACATTTGCGCACGAACTCATCGCTCTCCAGATAGTCGAGTTTGAGTTCATCAGCCTGGAAGACATAATCGTTGCGATTCTCACGGCTCACTTTCACTCCGATCTCTTTGAGCAGCAAGATCAGGTTGTTCACGTCTAAGATGTCGGGGATATTCCGAATCTCCACCTTCTCTGGTGTGAGTAAGGAGGCACAGATCACCTGCAGGGCTTCGTTCTTAGCTCCCTGGGGGATGATGGTTCCTTTGAGCAGATGACCGCCTTCGATAACAAACGATTCCATGTGCTGTTACTTCTTTCTTTTGTTTCGAGGGTTCAGGTCGTCTCTCAGCTGCACACGGTCGAACTTGAACGTATCCATGTCAAGCTGGATCACCCCGTCGGTATAACGGGCCATGTCGTCGGCGATCTTCTCGTCATCGTTGGCACCATGACTCCACTGCATCAGGTTACGTTTCATCTGGTTGGCTGTGATACGAGCCAGTTCATCACGCTCCTCACCGGGAGGCATGCTCTTCAGTTTCTCGAAGGTCTCGAAGATCAGGCTGCCATAGTGCCGCACAGGGATTCTCTTCATGGGATAGTCCAGTGGCTCGGGCTTGGTGGCGATCTTCATCGCAGAGCTCACATCGTAGGGATAATCGATGTCGAGCTGGAACCCGCTCATGATGGCTAAATGATCCCACAGTTTCTGCTGGTAATCGGCATTCTCGCGGTTCTGTGGGAACATACGTTCCATGATGCGGATGATGGTTTCGGCACACCGCTGTCGCTCTTCCTTGGTGGGAAGAGATATGGCATGGTCAACCATATTCTGCACCTCTCTCCCATATTCGGGGAGAATGAGTTTCTCTCGCTGGGTGTTATAATCCAATCCTTTGATGTTCATAATGATATGAATTGATGTTTGTTCGAATGAATGAAAATGATGGGATCAGAGCAGCTTCTTGGGCATCTTGGCCACGAAGTCCTTCAGGTAGAACGGGACAAAGTAGGCCACATCCTCATACTGCTCAAGAGCGATGTGCTTTTCGGCCAAGGGGAACATCCACTTAGCCAATGGCTCGATGCCATCGATGAAGCGAGCATTTGGGTGCTGAAGGATCTCCTTGCACTTAGCCGCACCATTACCGAAGAAATACACGGGATGGGCATCTAAGAACGGAAGATAGGTGCCGGCATCCACGATATCGGCCTGGACCTGGCGAAGCGGATGCAGGGCACGGTCATAGACAGCAGCATAAACTTCCATCCTACGTGCATCGATCATCGGACAGAGCAGGGCATCGTCTTCCAGCTCCTGGCGCAACAAGACGGGCACGGTCAGCAGTTCCAGCGTAGGGATGGCGATGAGCTTCACATCACGCCCATAGCAGATACCTTTGGCCATCGAGGTCCCGATGCGCAAGCCTGTATAGCTGCCGGGGCCGCTGCTCACGGCCACTGCGTCTAAAGGGATGGCATGGTTGTCGATGAACGACAGTGCCTCATCAACAAAGATCCCCAGTTTCACGGCATGATTCGGACCGCTATGATCTTCTTCGTTGAAGATCACAGCACCGTCTTGACTGGCCGATACGGAGCACACATCGGTACTCGTTTCTATATTTAAAATACACGACATACAAAAATATCTTTCGAAATAAAGTGCAAAAATACGCATTTTCCAGAAATTATTTGTACTTTTGCATAAATTTAACGTCAAACAGAGTATGATACAGTCAATGACGGGCTACGGCAAAGCGGTCGTAACCTTTAAAGAAAAGAAAATTAATGTTGAAATAAAGTCATTAAACAGTAAGCAACTTGACTTGAACACCCGCATCGCCCCCCTCTATCGTGAGAAGGAAATGGAGATGCGCCAGATGGTAGCCGCAGCCTTGCTCCGTGGCAAGGTTGACTTCTCTATCTGGATTGAGAAAGACACAGTGGTGGATGCCACTCCCATCAATGCCGCACTTGTTGAGAATTATTACCAACAGATCAAGAAAATTTCTTCCGTTACCGGTATTCCAGAGCCCACAGATTGGTATGGCATGATCTTACGTCTGCCCGATGTGATGACCAAGACCGATGTAGAGGTGTTAGATGAGGAAGAATGGAAGGCGGCCCGTCAGGGTATAGAGGAGGCGCTGACCCGCTTGGTGGAGTTCCGTAAGCAGGAGGGTGCCGCCCTTCAAAAGAAATTCGAGGAGAAAGTTGACAACATCGCCCATCTGCTGTCAAGCATCGAGCCTTATGAGAAATCGCGTGTGGAGAAGATCCGTGCCAAAATCATAGAGGGTTTGAAGAACATCCCCGAGGTGGAATACGACAAGAACCGTTTGGAGCAGGAACTGATCTACTATATCGAGAAACTGGATATCAGTGAAGAGAAACAGCGACTGACCAACCATCTGAAATATTTCCGCGACACCATGAATGAGCAGGAAGGCCAAGGTAAGAAGTTAGGGTTCATCGCACAGGAGATGGGCCGTGAGATCAATACCACGGGTTCCAAGAGCAACCAGGCAGAGATGCAGAACATTGTCGTGATGATGAAGGATGAGCTGGAACAAATCAAAGAACAGGTGCTGAATGTGCTTTGACACATCCTTTACGCTTAAAGATATTGTATATGAAAGGGAAAATGATCGTCATCAGTGCTCCTTCCGGCAGTGGCAAGAGTACTATTATCAACTGGCTGATGCAAGAACATCCTGAGCTGAGACTCTCGTTCTCCATCAGTTGCACGAGTCGTGCCCCCCGGGGTACCGAGCAGAACGGAGTGGAATACTTCTTCCTCACGCCAGAAGAGTTCCGCCAGCGCATCGAGAACGAAGAGTTCTTAGAGTATGAGGAAGTGTATGAAGGACGGTTCTACGGCACCCTGAAGGCACAGGTGGAGCATCAGCGCGAGACTGGTGAGAACGTGGTGTTCGATGTGGATGTGAAAGGGGGCTGCCATATCAAGAGCTACTATGGTGATGAGGCCTTGAGCATCTTTATCCAACCTCCGTCGATCGAGGTGCTGCGCCAGCGACTGGAAAGTCGGGGTACGGATGCCCCTGAGGTGATCGACCAGCGTATCGAACGCGCCGCCTTTGAGCTCACCTTTGCTGAGAAATTCGATCATGTGGTAGTGAACGATGACCTTGCCACCGCCGAACAGGAAGTCCTCGATATCATCCAAAAGTTTGTGGAATGAAACAATCGAAACTTCTATGATAAAAACGGGCATCTATGGGGGGACGTTCAACCCCATTCATTTCGGACATATCCGACTGGCCAAGCTCCTGCTGGAAAAGGCTCAGTTAGACGAGGTGTGGTTCATGGTGACCCCTCAGAATCCTTTTAAGGTGAACCAGGAACTGGTATGGGATCGCTATCGCTATGAGATGGTAGAAGGGGCACTGCGACGCTACAAACGTCTCATCGCCAGTGATTTCGAATTCAGTCTCCCAAAGCCCTCCTTTACGTGGAATACGTTAGAAGCACTGTCGAAGAAATACCCCGACCGTGAGTTCACCGTGCTCATCGGCGGTGACAACTGGGAGAAGATCCGACTGTGGCATCGTCATGAAGACATCCTCGCCAACTATCATGTGGTGGTCTATCCCCGAGAGGGCAGCTCTTTTGACATGAACAGTCTCCCACCCTCAGTGCAGGTAGTTGACACCCCGCTGATTCCCATCAGCAGTACAAAGGTTCGTCAGCGTCTGGCTCAAGGGAAATCTGTTACCCGAATGGTGCCCAAAGCCGCCATCTCTTTTATTGAGTCGCATGGCTTATATGGTATAACCCCGAAAAAATCTATCCATCACGGTCAATAGAAGACATCATGAAGCGGAACATTGCCTTCCTTGTATTCATGTACGCATTGGGCATCATAACGGCTTATGCCGTATTGCCTGAGACACGAAATGCGAAGATCTATGAGCATCTCTTCACGGAGTTGCTGGTAGATGTGGGTGTATTGTTCCTCTTCCTCTCGATCCTGCCACAGAAAATCAGTGTATGGGTGAAGCGCGTATGCTATGTGGTTGCCTATGCCGTGGCTCTCATCGACGTGTATTGTTTCGTGAAGTTCGATAGTACGATAACCCCTACCATGTTGTTGCTGGTGGGCGAGACAAACGGTCAGGAGGCCACCGAATTCCTGCGATCTTATCTCTCTCCCGATATCCTCCTGAGTAAGGTGGGCTGGGTATTGCTGGTGTTGGTGGCGCATGGAGTGTGGAGTGTTATTTCGAGGAAGGACGTTTCGAGGAGTGTGGAGTGTGGAGTGAGAAGTGAGAATAGTACTGAGATACAGGATTCATATACAAAGTCACTTGTTCCTAATAGCAAATCTCACTCCTCACTCCTCACTCCACACTCCTCAATAATTTTATTGTTATTCTTCCTCGCCATTTTCCTCTTCTCCCTTACCGATTGCTGGTCAAACAAAGTAGCATTTCATCGATTGATGGCTTATGAGACGATCGGTGAGGTGGAGCACGAACTGACAGAGAAGGACAGGGCTGTACTCTACCAACCTCTCTACCGGTTAGCATTCAGTATCCGTGCCAATCAGCTCACAGCAAAACAGGTGGACCGACTGATTGCCGGGATCGACAAGGTGGAAGTGGATAGCTGTGCCTTCACCACACCGCATATCGTACTGATTATCGGAGAGAGCTACAACCGTCACCACGCTCAGCTCTATGGATACGACAAGGCCACAACACCGCGTCAAATGAAAAGGGCACAACGGGGGGAACTGATCGCCTATCAGGATGTGGTGGCTCCATGGAACCTCACCAGTTTTGTGTTCAAACATCTCTTCTCGCTCTATACTGTCGGCGATTCCGGAGAATGGTGTGACTATCCCTTGTTCCCCATGATCTTCCGACAGGCTGGCTATCATGTAACCTTCCTCACCAACCAGTTCCTGCCCCAAGCCAAAGAGGCGGTATATGATTTCAGCGGCGGTTTCTTCCTGAATAACCCTACCCTCAGCAAGGCAATGTTCGACACCCGGAACGAGAAACTGTGGTACTATGATGAGGGTATGTTGAAAGAATGGGACGAGGTGTTTAAAATAAAAGAGGAGAGAAATAAAAGAGGAGAGAGGAGAGAGGAGAGAAATAAAAGAGGAGAGCTGACGATCGTCCATTTGAAGGGACAGCACCTTGACTACCGCACGCGGAGTCCGAAGGATCGGTGGCATTTCAAGCGCGATGACTATGACAGGCCCGACCTGCGTTCTGGGGAGATCCAACGCGTTGCCTACTATGATAATGCTATCCTGTATAACGACTCGATCGTTGACCAGCTGATCCAACGGGTGGAGAACGAGGATGCCGTGGTGATCTATGTACCCGATCATGGCGAAGAATGCTACGGTCCTGGGGTACATTTCTGTGGCAGGATGCATAGTACGGAGATCACCTACCGACTGGCTCATGAAGAGTTCGACATCCCCTTCTGGATTTGGTGCTCTCATTCCATGATGGTGAAAGAGCCGGAACTGTATGAAGCCATCGTCAAAGCGAAGGATAGGCGGTATATGACCGATGCGCTGCCGTTCCTGTTGATGCACCTGGCAGGTATCTCCTCGAAGGACTATCGTCAGGACCTGGATGTCCTGAGCACAGAATACCGTGAGCAACGTCCACGGATCCTGAAGAACACCACGGATTATGACAAACTGAAGAAAGAGAAATAAATGATGAGTAAGACGGAATCGATGGCACTACGCGGCTTGGCGATCTTAGGAATCGTGCTGCACAACTATTGTCACTTCCTGGGCTTCGCGGTGAAAGAGAACGAATATACCTTCACGGCAGAGAAGCCTATGCAATTGATGGAGAAAGTGATGGCGATGGACAAAGACTTGTTCATCCATCTATTCTCATTCTTCGGGCACTATGGCGTTCCTATCTTCCTGTTCATCAGCGGTTACGGACTGGTGAAGAAGTACGAGGGCACTGGGGTGCGAAGGTGCGAAGATGCGGGGTACTGGATATGGAAGCATTTTGTGAAGTTGTTCCGTCTGATGATCTACGGCTATGTGCTTTTCGTAGTCGTGTATTTCGCTCGTTACGACAGTGCACCGAAGGTGTTCACCCTTGACAGGATCGCAGCACAGCTCACGATGACCATCAATTTCCTCTATACGGTGCCCGATCAAGCCATCAGACCCGGGCCTTACTGGTTCTTCGGACTGATGATTCAGTTGTATATCCTCTATCGTCTGGTGTTCTTCCGTTGGCGTAGCCTACTCCTCCTCGCAGTGTTCGTGGCGGTATGTTGGCTATTGCAGACGTGGGCCACACAGTATAACCCCGTGTCGTTTAACCTGCTGAACTACATCCGATATAATTTTGTAGGAGGAATCCTACCCTTCTGCATGGGTATCGCCTATGCCCGTTATTTCCGATATACGCTGACGGTGATGCAGTGGACAGGCATCGTCATACTCTCGGCCGTGGCCGTCTTCACCGGCAGTTTCTCTGTCTATAGCTGGTTGTGGGTGCCCCTGTTCGTTATCACGGGTGCACTGGCCACTGTGAAGCTTTTGCCGCAGTGGATGCTGAAGCCCTGTGTGTGGTTCGGTGGTATCTCCTCGATGTTGTTCGTGATGCATCCGTTGATGCGTGAGCTGATCATCGCCCACTACCGCAGGATAGACATCTACTGGGGGATCGTCATCTACCTGCTCTCTGCGGTGGCCTTATCGATGCTGTTTCAGTTTGTGCTGGAGAAAAGTAATGCCCTGAAGGGTCGAAACCTCGCCATTGGCGACAAAGCAATAAAGAAATGAAGAAGATAGAGTTCTCTGATTTCAGTAAATACCGTTCTGCCCTGATGGGTGCAGCGATGCTGTTCGTGATGTTCTTCCATGTGTATATGCCGAAGAGCTATTTGATGTACGGGGTGGTGCGTTGTGGCAATATCGGAGTGGATATGTTCCTGTTTCTGAGTGGCATCGGACTTTGGTATTCCTGGACGAAGCAACCATCACTGAAGCATTTCTTCCTCCACCGTTATCTGAGGATCTACCCTGCATGGCTGATCATGGCAGCCTTGTATTATATTCCCAACCACCTGTATGTGGCAGGTGGCGGCTATAGTCCGAACATCGGTCATTTAGTGGCAAACATCCTGTTCAACTGGAGTTTCTGGCGCATAGACGACCTCACGTTCTGGTTCATTCCCGCCATCATGATGCTCTACACCTTTGCCCCAGCCTACATGGAACTGATACGTAAGCACCCCTCCTACCGCTGGCTACCGGTGCTCTTCATGGTATGGGCTGTCATGGTACAGTATTATCCTCCTGTGCACCGCGCTGTAGGACATGTCGAGATCTTCTGGAGTCGCATCCCCATCTTCCTGATCGGTATCAACTGCGGTCAGTGGGTGAAAGAGAAGAGGAGCATGGAGGGTGCCGCCCTTTGGGAAACCCTGCTGCTCTTCGTCCTGTCGTTCATGATGTGCATCGAGTTCGAGAACCACTGGCGTGGCAAGTTCCCGCTGTTTTTAGAGCGGATGGTCTATATCCCATGCAGCATCACGGCGATGATCCTTCTCTGTCGTGCCTTTCATTATGCTCCCCGCTGGCTCTTAGCATTCCTCACATTCCTCGGCGGTATCAGTCTGGAACTCTACCTGATCCATATTCAGTTCGTACTGAAATATGTGAAGGAGTATCACCTGGGCTACTGTCTCACCGCTTTGCTGATGATCGCGATCAGTATCCCATTAGCGTGGTTGCTGAAGAAGGTGGTGTCCCTCCTCAAACTCACCCCAGCCCTCCCAAAGGAAGGGAGAAAGGACAGCTAATCGGTAATTCGCCTAATTCATAGAGAATCCAAAATTTGTCTAATTCGTCCAATTCGTAGAGAATAAAAGAATTCGTCTAATTCGCCCAATTCGTAGAGGACCCAGAATTCGTCTAATTCGCCTAATTCGTAGAGAATCCAGAATTCGTCTAATTCGCCTAATTCGTAGAGGGGAAAGGAAATAGTGAAAAATAAAAAGAGATATGATAAAGAGTGCACTCAAATTAATCCGACCGAATCAGTGGTTGAAGAATGTTTTTGTGGTCATGCCGATGTTCTTCGGTGGCAGTCTGCTGGACACCCAGGCTATCTATGCCGTGGTGGTTACCTTCTTTGCCTTCAGCTTCATTGCCTCGGCGGTGTACTGTTTCAATGACATCATCGACGTAAAATACGACCGTCGTCACCCTGTGAAATGTCACCGTCCGATAGCCAGCGGCGCTATCACCTTGCCACAGGCCTACAGTCTGATGGCACTGATGATCTTCCTGTCACTGGCTACGCTGATGCTGTTGATAGTGAACACATGGGTAGTGGGAGGTATCATCTTAGTATATTTTATGTTGAATCTCGCCTATTGTGTCTGGCTCAAGCAGCAAGCCATCGTGGATGTATGTGTGGTAGCCTTCGGTTTCGTCCTGCGCCTGTTGGCTGGTGGTGAGGCCACCGAGGTAACGTTGAGTAAGTGGTTGGTGTTGATGACCTTCCTCATCACCCTGTTCATGTCATTTGCCAAGCGTCGTGATGATGTGATTCGTATGGAAGAGACGGGGGAAGCCCCGAGGAAGAACACCATCCGTTATAACCTGACATTCATCAACCAGGCCATCACCATCACGGCATCGGTCACTTTGGTATGTTATATCATGTACACGATCAGTCCTGAAGTAACGGCACGTGCCCATACCGACTACCTCTATCTAACTTCCGGCTTTGTGTTATTGGGGTTGTTGCGTTATATCCAGTTGACGGTTGTTGACAAACGCAGTGGTGATCCCACGAAGATCATGTTGCGCGACCGGTTCACACAGGTAGTAGCCGTGCTCTTTGCCCTGTCGTTCTTCATCATCATCTATCTTTAGTGTTGTTCAAGTGAGGATCTGATAGAGGCGATTCATGTCAACAGCCTTTCTCACCCTTTCTGCAAGCAGGTTGTATTGTTGCTCTTTATAGGCGGCATAGTCGAACGACTGCCTTTGTTCCCCTTTCCCGACAAATGGTGCCAACAGATAATCCACCACCACAGGATTGTCGAGGATCCCATGCATGTAGGTGCCGAAACATTTTGAAGAGAGGAACGTCCCTTCGGTGGAGCCGTCGGGCAACGTGTTGAGTGTGGCATGTGGCATCGGTAGAGAGGAGTCGGGGGTGTAGCATGTAGATTGTCCCATGTGAATCTCATACCCTTTGCACTCCTCCCCGTAGTGTAGGAAGCGGAAAGTGGTCTGCACAGTACGTTTCTCCCCGCTCATCGTAGTGCTTACAGGCAGCAGTCCTAACCCTGGTACACGTTCAATATCCCCTTCCACATGGTAAGGGTCGAGTATTTCCTGTCCCATCATCTGGTAACCGCCGCAGATTCCCATCACCGTGGCACCGTCGTGGTGTGCCTTCAGGATGGCCTGTGCCGCTCCGTTACGTCGCAGTTCGATGAGATCGGCGATGGTGTTTTTCGACCCGGGCAGGATAATGATATCGGCTTTCTGCAGTTCCTCGGTATTGTTGGTATAGAAAAGGTGTGCGCGAGGGTCACGTTCCAGTGCATCGAAGTCGGTGAAGTTACTCAGCTGTCGTAGCATCACCACTGCGATATTGATCTTTCCCTGGGCCACCTCCCGTGCTTTCAGTTCCAGCGACACACTGTCCTCCTCCTCGATATGGATATCTTTGAAATAGGGCAATACGGCCAGAACGGGGATGCCGCACAAGTCTTCGATCATCCGCCGTCCCTCCTCGAAGAGAGAGCTGTCACCGCGAAACTTATTGATGATGATGCCTTTCACCCGTTGTCTTTCCTCTGGTGACAGGAGCATCAGTGTGCCATACACGCTGGCGAAGACTCCCCCACGATCGATGTCTGCCACGAGGATGACATCGGCCTTCGCATACATCGCCATGCTCATATTCACCAGGTCGCGGTCCTTCAGGTTGATCTCCGCAATACTCCCCGCCCCCTCCATGACGATGGGGTTGTAACGTGAGGCCAGACGGTCGAAGGCGGCATGGGCCTCACAGCGCAGTAAGTCCCTGTCAATGCCTCTCCTTTCTCCTTGGTCCTTGCTCCTTCCACTGTCAAAATACTCCCTTGCGTGGTAGTTCCCGATCGGTTTGCCGTTGAGCACCACCTGTGAGGTATGGTCGCTGTTGGGTTTCAGCAGGATGGGGTTCATGTCGGTATGACAGGCGATGCCTGCTGCCTCGGCCTGTACCGCCTGTGCCCTTCCGATCTCCAGTCCTTCGGGTGTGGCATACGAGTTCAAGGCCATGTTCTGTGCCTTGAACGGTGCCGGATGGTATCCATCCTGTCTGAAGATTCGGCAGAAAGCGGTAGCCACGATGCTTTTTCCTACATCGCTGCCCGTTCCTGCAAACATGATAGGGTGTAGTGGAGTCATTTCTGATGGAGTGGCACTTTTTTCCCTTTGAGGATCGCCTCGAAATAAGGTGGCTCATCTCTCAGTTGGATGTCATCGTAAATAAAGTCGGCCACCACCGTGTCTTTGCGGTCGGGCAGGATCAACCCCATCTTCCCGTTTTTCTGTGCGATGATGGGCATCATGATCAAGTCATCGACATAGGTATAGCAGGTGCGCAAGAAGTCATACTGCGGTGATACGAGTATGTTACCTTTGAAATCTTTGATGCCGAATTTCCCGTCTTGCTCAAACACCTCATGGTATTGGATATATTTGCCTTTGATCCTTTTCAGGTAGAACTCCATTTTCTGTCGGTTGTTCACCATCTCCAACATATACTCGAAGGTATCGCAGTAGTTAGCGATAGCCCGTGCCAGCACTAACTTGAAGTCCAGTCCGCTGATGGATTTCCTGTTCAAGTCGATATAGCGTGCGATGGCCTCCTCCTTCTGCTCCACGGTGAGTGAAGACAGTGCCTCTTCGAATTTCTCCATGATGCGCTTACTGCCGCTCATCCCTTTGATATAGCGGTGCATCTGACGTCCCATCTCCTGACACACGAACTTATCGATCTGCCGGATCTCAATGAGATCGATATACATCGATTCGAAGTTCTCTTGTGTTATTTTGCTCATGGTAAATCCTCCTGTTTTCTTTCGTTTGCTACAAAGGTACGCATTTTCTTCGAATCGACCAAAAAAGCATCGTATTTTTTATCATAGACTGAATGTTTCGCATGTAAACCTCTCCTCTTGTGTTGAAAGTAAAAGCTGAAAGAAATAGACTTGTTTGTAAGGGCCGCAAGCGGCTTTTATTGGAAAGAAATTAGAATAATTAGAATAATTGAACTTTCGGATGTTTGTGGGGATCGCCTACGGCGAGAAATTTTACAAAATCTTACCAAAATCTTACAAAATTCCATATGGCTTATTTGTTTGATTTTGTTTGGATTTTGTATGATTTCTGCCCGCAAGGGCACTAAAACAACGAAAGATTTAACAACCGAAACATGAATAAAAAAATTAAACCAGAAATTGAATTTTTTTGAAACGAATGTGAATAATATGGATAATCAATTATGCACATTATGCACATTAATTTCCATATAGAGTTTTTGTGTAGATTGATCTGCCACGCTCTCATAAATGCAACATTTTCAGTATTTTTTAGTAGAGAATTCGGATTTTTTATTATCTTTGCAGCAGAATCTCCGGTTTCCCTCCTACGGAGGGGGTAGGGGTGGCCCTAATCATCAACACTATCCGCTTATGAAACCAACATCCATTATTCAAAGACTGGTTATCCTATTGATAACCCTGATGAGCGCCATTGGCGCCAACGCCCAAGAGGCATACGCTTGCTATACGTCTGAGATCACCACGCTGACGTTCTATTACGACAGCCAGCGCAGCTCCCGCACGGGCACGACCTACGACTTGAACACGGGCGATAACGATCCCGGTTGGGAAACCGACTTCATCAATAGGTATGTGACCCAGGTGGTCTTCGCCCCCTCGTTCGCCAATGCCCGCCCGACGACGACCTACGATTGGTTCCGTTCCATGGAGAACCTTCAATCCATCACGGGCATGAAGGAATACTTAAACACCACTGAGGTGATTAACATGACTAGTATGTTTTATAATTGTCGTTCATTGACGAGCCTTGACCTGAGCAGTTTCAACACGTCTAAGGTGACTTTAATGAATTGGATGTTCATTTATTGCAACAATCTGCAGACCATCTATGTGGGCGATGGTTGGAGCACTGCGGCTGTGGAGAACTCAGATAATATGTTCAGGGGCTGCATCAACCTGGTGGGTGGCCAAGGTACAATCTTCGATGAAAACCACGTTGACGCGACCTACGCCCACATCGACGGCGGCACGAGCAACCCGGGCTACTTTACCGCTGCGGGTACTGAGCCCTACGCCTGCTATCAGAATGGAACGCTGACGTTCTACTACGACAATCTGCGCGATAGTCGCACGGGCACGACCTATGACCTGAACACAGGTGCTAGACCTGAGTGGCTTATTAACGGAACCAATGCCAATGTGACCAAGGTAGTCTTTGATTCCTCATTCGTTGGTGCCCGTCCAACGATCACAAGTAATTGGTTTAATGGTATGGGGAATCTTATAATTATTGAGGGCATGAACTACCTGAACACCAGTGAGGTGACTAATATGTTTGGTATGTTTGTTAATTGTGAGCAATTGACGAAACTTGACCTGAGCTGCTTCAATACATCCAAGGTAAGTAACATGAATCTTTTGTTTTCCGGTTGCAAAAAGCTGCGAACCATCTATGTGGGCAATGGTTGGAGCACGGCAGCAGTGACGCAATCAACAAATATGTTCTCTAACTGCACCATTCTGGTGGGCGGACAGGGCACGACCTGGAGTTCCTCGAACCCGATAGACAAGACCTACGCTCACATCGACGGTGGCTCGAGCGATCCTGGCTACTTCCGTGATATCAATACAGGCATTGCCACCGACTTTCATCAAGTGACAAGTGATAAGTCACAAGTGACAAGTGATGAATGGTACACGATTGATGGTAGGAAGTTGAATGGAATGCCGGCCAAGAAGGGAGTGTATATTCAAAACGGGAAAAAGACAGTAATACATTAAACATTATACATTAAACATTAACTTCGTTGACTTTTTCAACGCTGTAAGAAGAAAGAAGATGATTGCTCATCCTCTTTCTTCTTAGTTCCCCTCCCTTATGGAGGGGTCAGGGGTGGCTCCCTCTTTCTTGTTTGTATCCGTTTGATCCGGCCAATCCGTGGTCGTTTTACCTCTGAAAGAAATTATCATAATTACTCCAGAAATAACATTCTTTTTCAACTTTCGCAAGCTCAAGTTGACAGGTTGTGAGGTAATATCACCTTAGAACCTGACAGCGAAGCGACCTTAAAACCTTAAAAAACTTGCAAATTGAGCGTAAGCGAAACTTGTTTTTGTATTCAAAGGAATCTAAATCCTTCATTTTTACAACGCATCCGTTTCCTTTTTATTATGCAATATTTCCCCAAAACATCTTGTTTTAGTCTGATTTAATAACTATTTTAGCCTGATTTAATAAATCATTTAGTCTAATTTGCAAAGCATTTTTTTAACTTTGGAGACTGTTCTTTTTCACTCTTCCGTCTTCACTTTTCACTTTATATTGTTAAATCTCTCTATTTTTTTTATTAGAATTTCCTTAATTTATAAATAAAGACTACTTTTGCAGAAA
>Ga0256404_1000841_pt1 | contig 78641 bp, 64 predicted proteins | sample RumenRJG_01DNA_FD_185990 | JGI IMG/M metagenome (GOLD analysis project Ga0256404, IMG submission 185990) | Bovine rumen microbial communities from Lethbridge, Alberta, Canada - RJG_01 | ecosystem: Host-associated > Mammals > Digestive system > Stomach > Rumen | place: Canada: Alberta | collected...
TACTTGACACAAACCCTATTTTACTCTCACTTTTTTCTAAAAACTATGTTACAATAAAACTAATGAAATACATAATACTATTCTGCTTTTACAGAAAATTTTAACATAAAATAGAAAGGGAAACTATGAAAATTATTGAAACAAACTGCACAGGAGAACTTTCCTATTCTTTCCCCTGCCCCAAGGAAAAACTACTTTTTTTTGATATTGAAACAACTGGATTTTCTGCAAAGACCAGTGCACTCTATTTAATTGGTGTTTTATTTTATAAAAATAATAGTTGGAACACAATGCAATGGTTTGCCGATGATTATCAAAGCGAGGAAAATCTGTTAACATCTTTTTTTTCTTTTATGAAATCCTTTACCTGTCTTGTCCATTTTAATGGCAATACTTTTGATATTCCTTTCTTAGAAAAAAAATGCGCACAACATAAATTGTCAACGAAAAAATACAATTTTTCTTCGATACAAAGCATTGATCTATATAAACTCATTTATCCACACCGTAAACGTCTGGATACAGAAAATCTGAAACAAAAAACACTGGAAAAATTTATGCGTATCGAACGAACCGATCTTTATACCGGAAAAGAATTAATCACCTTTTATCAAAAGTATCACCAAGCACTTTTAAAAGGAGATACACAAGATGCCTTAGAAATTGAAAAACTTTTACTTTTACATAACCACGATGACTTAACTGGTATGCTTCAGTTTTCAAATATTCTTTTTCTTACAGATTTATTAAATGGTACGATTTCTTTTGAAAATATAAAAGGATTCTTGAAAGACAATATGTTTATGATACGTACCTCCCTTCCTTTTTCCTTAGAAAAATTTTTTTGGACTGGCACGGATGCCGCACTTTTTATAGAAGGTAACACTTTAACCGTTCTTATATTTATTTTAGACACAGAATTAAAATATTTCTATTCTGACTACAAAAATTATTATTATCTGCCTATCGAAGATACTGCCATCCACAAAAGTATTTCCTCCTATGTAGATAAAAAGTATCGAGAACCAGCCAAAAAAACAAATTGTTATATAAAAAACACTGGGAAATATATCCCTGTCTTTACAAACAATATTGCACCTATTTTCAAAAAGGATTTCCATGATAAAACGGCTTATATTGCCTTAGACGAAGCATTTTTTACCAACGCGGACCAACTATGCTCCTATGTAAAAAGCTTTCTAAAAAACAACGATGCCATTTTGCTCCAACCCTATACAGACTAACATGCTACCATAAGTTTTTTCCTCTGTTATTTTTGTGCCAATAAAAGTAATAACCGTACAATCTGTTGCATGGATTCTACGCAGCAATATTCAAATCTTCCATGAAAATTGTGACCTCCGGTACACAGATTAGGACAAGGCAACCCCATAAAAGATAATCTTGCCCCATCTGTACCACCACGGATTGGTTGTATCTTAGGAACAATAGAAAGTTCTTCCATACATGCCTTCGCTTTTTCTATTAAAAACAGGTACTCTGGTTCTATTTTTTCCTTCATATTATAATAGGAATCTTTTATTTGGTATTGCACCGTACCCATTCCATATTTGGCGTTTAAAAACTCTGCATTCTGTTTCAACAGTACCTTTTTTTCTTCAAATCTTTCTCTATCATGATCCCTTATGATATATTGTAAAGATGCCTGCTCTGTTCCACCTTCCATATTTGTTAAATGAAAGAAACCTTCGTATCCCTGAGTATATTCCGGCCTTTGCTGTTCTGGGAGATTTTTGTCAAATTCCATGGCAATTCGTGAAGCATTCTTCATCTTATTTTTTGCTTCCCCTGGATGAACCGTAACACCATGCACTTCAATCCTCGCAAATGCAGCATTGAAATTTTCATATTCTAATTCTCCAATGGCCCCCCCATCGACTGTATAGGCATAATCTGCTCCAAAACGCTTCAAATCAAAATGATCCACTCCAGATCCAACTTCTTCATCCGGTGTAAATGCAATTGCGATTTCTCGATGTTTTATTTCCGGATGTGCCAAAAGATACTCTGTCATAGTCATAATTTCTGCAACACCAGCCTTATCATCCGCTCCCAGCAATGTAGTTCCATCTGTCACGATCAACTGTTTTCCAATATAATCTCTTAACTCTGGATATTCTCTTGGGCTTAAAATGATATTCTCCTTTTCATTCAGACAGATGTCACCTCCATTATAATCCTTTACAAGTCTTGCATGAATATTTGCCCCAGATGTTTCTGGCGAAGTATCCATATGGGAAATAAAACCAAGTACCTTTCCATCTCCATCTTGACAATTTGCCGGAATTTTAGCATATACATATCCATAAGTGTCATCAAAAAAAGGATCTGAAGCACCCATTTTTTTCAATTCTTCATATAAAAGTTTTCCCAATTTTTTTTGCTTTTCTGTACTTGGAAAGGTTTGGGCATCCTCTTGGGATTGTGTGTCATATTTTATATATCGAAAAAAATTATTTATTACTGTATCATCCTTCATTTTTCTATCTACTCCCCTTTCTTTTTGACATGTCTACCAACATAAAGCTACAAAACACATAAAGAAAAACTGGAAATAATACTTTATTATCCCCAGATTCTTCTTATTTATGTCACTTTATCATACTTATAAAACAGTGATCCACAATCCGCTCACGAGCAAATTACGTAACAGTTCAGCCGAGGCAAACTATTATCAAATTACATCGCTTTTTTTATCGCATCTAATAACTCAGCATAGGTTTCAAATGCAGGCAACTCTGGATTATCTGCTTTAATTTGGTCGGTACTTTTAAATAAAAATCCAGCTTTACTTGCTTTAATCATACCTAAGTCATTGTAACTGTCACCACTTGCAATGGTATCATATCCAATCGATTGTAACGCTTTCACTGTAGTTAATTTAGACTGCTCACATCTCATTTTAAATCCTGTAATTTCACCATCTTCTGCTACTTCTAATGAGTTGCAGAAAATAGTAGGCCATCCTAGTTTTTTCATCAATGGTGTTGCAAATTGTGAAAAAGTATCACTGATAATAATTACTTGACAAATAGAACGTAATTCATCTAAAAATTCTTTCGCACCTGGCATTGGATCAATTTTAGCAATTGTCTCCTGAATCTCTTTTAAACCTAATCCATGTTCTTTTAGAATATCCAAACGATACTTCATCAGTTTATCGTAATCTGGTTCATCTCGTGTTGTTTTTTTCAACTCAGGAATCCCTGTTTCTTCTGCAAATGCAATCCAAATTTCTGGCACCAATACACCTTCTAAATCAAGACAAGTAATATACATTTCTTTTCCTCCATTCTATAAAAATAAGCTATGAATACTCTTTTTATTTACCATATCTTATTTTTATATCTCTTCGTATTAATTTATTCCTATCGGTTCATAACAAAGTGATTACACTTCTTTTAAACCATGCAATAGCACGTGCAAATTATACCATACTTCTTGTATAACTGCAATGAATACAAGTTGTCATTCTGTATAAAATAAGTTACAATGAAGTGAAAAGTAACACTTAACGATGCAATGGTCTTTCTTTTTTATCATAAGATTTTCCCATTGTTTTTTAATTTCTGAAAAGGGGGCACCAAATATGGGGCAAACAAATAGTTATATTGCAATTCCTTCTCTCCTAAAGGTAGAAAAGGATGCACTTTCAAAAATTGGCACTTACCTAAAAGATAGTGGCTTTCAAAAAGTAGTTATTTTTTTCGGAAACGGCTTAATTGATATGTTTGGAACAACAGTTATGCAATCCTTAAAGGATGCAAATATCGACGTCTTGGAGTACTCAGAATTAGATACTGTTCGCTTAGAAGACATCACAAGCCTTGCATTCGGTCTTCCAAATAAGACACAAGCGATTCTTGGCATTGGAGGTGGTAAAGTAATTGATGCAGCGAAATATAGTGGTTTTTTACGCAAACTACCATTTATCAGCATTCCCACCTCTGCCTCCAGTGATGGGTTCTCTAGTGCAAGCGCTTCCCTTTTAGTAGAAGGCAGACGAAACTCCGTCCCTGCCAGAATGGCACACAGCATTATTGTGGATTTAAATGTTATAAAAAGTGCTCCTGAACGTTTTTTATATTCTGGAATTGGTGATATGGTATCTAAAATTACTGCTATTTACGACTGGCAATTTGAAGAAGCGAATGGTTATACAAAAGTAAACGACTTTTCCATAATGATAGCAAAAAAAGCGGTAAACAGCTTCGTTCGTACGCCATTTACAAATATAAAAGAGGATTTATTTCTAAAAGAACTAGTCGACTCACTTGCTATGAGCGGAATCGCAAATGAAATAGCAGGAAGCAGCGCTCCTACCAGCGGCAGCGAACATCTTATTTCTCATGCACTGGATAAATTATTACCGGAACCACAACTTCATGGTATCCAAGTTGGTATTGCAACCTACCTGATGAGTTTAGTACAAGATCACCGTTGGAAACGAGTTAATACTATTTTTACAGATACTGGATTTTTTGATTATGTAGAAACACTTCATTTAGATATCGCAACCTATGAAAAGGCAATTGATCTTGCGCCAACCATAAAACCTTTTCGCCACACTTATCTACACGAAGAAAAGTACCGCATACAGGCAAAAAAAGTTTTACACGAAGATAAAACCTTAAAACAAATTTTTCACTTAGCATAAATAAAAAGTGGCTAAAGATAGTAACTCCTATCTTTAACCACTTTTTTAATTATTCACTCCATGATGCGCCTCATAACTATTCTCTGTCAATGGAAGAAACTTATAATTATTCTTTGTTCCCCATTTTAATATTTTTTCCACAGCTACAACACTATAATCCTTTACATCATGCTGTAAAACAACAGAACGCCGTTTTCCCTGCACACCTGAAATAACATTTTTTGCTACCTGTTCTGCTGTTTTTGCCTTTCCAGCATCGTCACTGTCTACATTCCAGTCATAATAATGATAACCTGCTGCCTCCACTTTTTTGGTAAGCACCGTCATGATTCCTGTACAAAACTCCTTACTAATCGTGTTCGAACTTCCACCTGGAAAACGCAATAACTTACTCTTATAACCAGTCTGCTTCTCAATAATGGCATTCATTTTGTCAATATCCTCGAAGAAATTTTTCTTATTATGATACACAAAACTATACTGATGCGTATAAGAATGTATTCCAACTGCATTCCCAGATTCAAATTCTTTCGCAATTAAGTCTTGATATTCTTTATATTGGTTTGTCACAAAAAAAGTTGCCTTTGCATCATATTTGTCCAATATTTTTAATAGTTGTTCTGTATATGGACCCGGTCCATCATCGAAAGTTAAATAAATGATATTTTCATCCTCTGGTTCTGGCATAGGAGTTAGCGGTATTTTATTCTTTTTTTTATCTACAATTACCTTTCTTTGCACAATTACCGTTTGATTCTGTTTATCCGTCACCTTATATCGGATTTCATACTCTCCAGCTTTATCAGTATTTACATTTCCACTGATTACAACCTCTTTCGTCAAATCTTGTCCCTTCGCATCACAAGCAGAATATCCTGGCTCTTTATATTTTTCTCCTTCCATTAACTTCACTATACTTTCTCCACGTATCGTTAATTTAGGCGGTTTTTTATCAACTCTCCCATTCGATAACATTTGATAGCATAACAATGGAGCTAAAATAATCGTAATTACCAACATCACAATCAAAACTTCTTTTTGCCTTGCTCCCAAATGATCTATGTAATACGCTCTTCTAGTTCTTACATTTCTCCTTCTTACATTTCTTCTCCTTAAATCTCTGCTATTTACTCTTCTCCTTCGAATCTTTTTCAATCCTTTCATCCTCTCATTTTACCCCAAGAAACATTCCATTCACTGTTTCCTGTTATAGCCCTTTCATTCTTTTTATTATTTCTTTATAAATTATTTATTAAGAAATTTTCACATTTTCCCTTATTTCCATTGCTTATTATACCACGAATTCATAGAAGATAATAGTAGAAAAAATCAGAAATCTAAAAACTTTTTTACACAAGTTCGGATGCTGACTTCCAAGTTGATACATCAAATGTCTTTCCGTCTTCTCCATAAATTGTTGTATTACACTGAAAACTTCCACGATGAATACCATGATTTGTAGTTGCTCTTGATACTGCATCAAATGCTCCCTTATCTGATTCACCTCTGGTATCCACGGCACTAGAAGAAGCTACCATATTGGTTCCAGATAAATAAATTCCTTCTGATTCCCAATACTGTGCCCAACTAATGCCAGCATAAACATATTCATACTCTTCCTGGTTCTGTTGCTGTGCGATAATGTTACTTGTTTCCTGTGCAGATACTGGCATCTGGAAATTTCCAGCCATCATAGCGGTTGCCGCAAGTACTGCGCATGCTCTAAATGCTTTATTACGTTGCATATTCATCCTCCTGTTTCTTCGTAATTTTTTCATATCAATTATTGCATGTTTATATGTTCATACCAACAAGTTTATTGGTGATTTTTTTTCAATAATTTTGTTGCGAAAATTTTTCAGTATAGAATGAATTTCTTAAAAACTGTCCTATAGAATCCAAAAAGCTTAAGTCCGCATTTTGCATCCTTAAGCTTTTTTATTCTTTATTTTACACACCCAACTAAATCATTAATATCTTTCACGCCATTCTTTTCACAGAACTGTTTCATACCATCAATCACTTCTAAAGTAACATTTGGATTATGAAAATTCGCAGTTCCGATGGAAACAGCACTTGCACCAGCCATAATAAATTCAAGTGCATCCTCCGCACACATAATGCCTCCCATTCCAATAATCGGAATCTGTACTGCTTGTGCTACCTGATATACCATACGCACTGCCACAGGTTTTATTGCAGGACCGGATAACCCTCCTGTTTTATTTGCCAATGCAAATGTTTTTCGATTTACATCAATCTTCATCCCCGTCAATGTATTGATCAAAGACAAGGCATCCGCACCACCTGCTTCCGCTGCTTTTGCCATTTCTGTAATATCTGTTACATTCGGGCTGAGTTTCATAATCACTGGCTGTTTTGCCCGTTGTTTCATTTCTTTTGTGATTGCCTCCACTGCTTTTGGATCTTGTCCAAAAGCAATTCCACCCTCTTTTACATTTGGACAAGAAATATTGATTTCAAGCATATCTACTGGTTCGTCTGCCAGTCGTTCTACCACTTCACAATAATCCTCTGTACTTCTTCCACAAACATTTACAATAATGCGTGTATCTGGAAATTGTTTTAAATATGGAATATCTCTCTTGGCAAATACATCAATACCAGGATTTTGGAGACCAATCGCATTAATCATTCCTCCATATGTCTCTGCAATTCGTGGCGTTGGATTTCCCTGCCATGGAACATTTGCCACTCCTTTTGTTGTTACTGCCCCAAGCTGATTCAAATCAACAAAGTCACTATATTCTGCTCCAGAACCAAATGTTCCAGATGCTACGGTTACCGGATTGTTCCATTCTACTCCGGCAATATTTACTTTCATATTTACACTCATTGTTTTCCTCCATTGTAAGGCATTCTATAATTCTACTTCTTCTGCATAAAATACAGGACCATCTTTACATATACGTTTATTTTTTACATGCGTGTGTGAATCTACTTCTTTGGATTGACAGACACAGGCAAGACAAGCACCAATTCCACATGCCATCTTTTCTTCCAAGGATAGTTGTGCCTTCAGACCTTTTTCCTGTGCATAAGCTTTTACACCACGAAGCATTGGCGTAGGACCACAGGCAAAAATAATATCTCCCTGTACATCCTTTTCACGGATTGCATCAATAACATTTCCTTTTGTTCCTACACTTCCATCTTCCGTAGATACAATAACCTTTCCGTAAGGTGTAAATTCATCCTTTAAAAACAAATCATTATTTCTATAACCCAGTACCACTTGAACCTCACAATCCAAGCTTTTTGCCAGTTCAAGCATTGGTGGTATTCCAATTCCTCCACCAATCAAAATCGCCTTTTTTCCTTCCAATGTAAATCCATTTCCCAAAGGTCCCATCACACGGATCGTATCTCCTGCATTCATTTTCGAAAACTCTTTAGTTCCCTTTCCAACTACACGATATACCAAACGAAGTGTCTCATTTTCTCGGTCAATTTCACAAATACTAATTGGTCTTGGTAATAATTGACTCCCCTCTTTACAATAAAGAGAAACAAACTGTCCTGGTTTTGCATTACATGCCAAATCTTTATCTTTTATCCACATGCTGTAAATACCATCTGTTACCTTTACCATACTGGTAATCACAACATTTTTTATCACTTTATCCGACATAAAGGCTCCTCCTACTTTCCTGCCAATGCAGAATTAATATCTTCTCTCATATCCAAAACTGCCTGTCTGGATGCATCTGCAAAGTTTTCACTGCCAAATTTGCTGTATTTTTCCTGTTTATAAGCTGCAATAATACCTCTGGAAGAATTGATGATTGCACCTAACCCATCCTTATTGAAATAAGGTACTAAATCTTCTGCCTTACCTCCCTGTGCTCCATATCCTGGCACAAGAATAAATGTTTTTGGCATAATCTTACGAAGTACCTTTCCCATTTCTGGATAAGTAGCTCCCACAACACAGCCTACATAACTATACGCTTCTCCCATATGTAATTCGCCCCATTCGGCAACTTTTTTTCCTACCAATTCGTATAATGGTTTTCCATCTACTAACTGATCCTGAAACTCTCCACTTGATGGGTTTGATGTTTTTACTAAGACAAAAATTCCCTTATTTTCTTCTTTGCAGACATCAATAAACGGTTGAATCCCATCTGAGCCAAGATATGGATTCACCGTTACAAAATCTTCATCAAATGCCGCATAACGCTTGCTTCCTACCTGCACTTTTCCTACATGTCCCACTGCGTAGGCTGCCGATGTAGAACCAATATCTCCACGCTTAATATCACCGATTACAACTAAGTCCTTTTCCTTACAATAATCAACGGTCTTTTTAAAGGCAACTAACCCAGGTATTCCAAACTGCTCGTACATAGCAATCTGAGGCTTTACAGCTGGAATCAAATCGGCTGTAGCGTCTACGATTGCTTTATTAAACTGCCAGATTGCTTCTCCTGCACCTTCCAGTGTTTCTCCGAATTGTTCAAATGCCGCCTTCTTTATTTCTTCTGGTACATAATTTAACATTGGGTCCAAGCCAACTACAATCGGTGCTTTCAAATCTGTAATTTTTTTACATAGTTTATTAATCATCTCTGTTTTCCTTTCTATCGTAAAATGTTTGCTAATCCATCCTTACGGTAAGCAAAGCATTTATTTTACTTAACAGTCTTACTAACCAAACCTATGGAAACTTTTTTATTTTGTAAAATCATATACAATCTTTCCATCTACTAGCGTCTGATACACTCTTCCTTTTACCTGTTTTCCATTAAATGGCGTATTTTTGCCCTTGGATACAAATGTACTCGTATCAATCGTATAGGTTTCATCAAAATCCGCAATTACAATATCTGCTGCTTTTCCAGGCTCTAAACGTCCCTTTTCAATGCCAAGTATTCTGGCAGGATTGTAACTCATCTTTTCTACCAACTGCATCTTCGTCAAATATCCCTGCTCAACCAATTCCGTAACAGTTAATGCAAAGGCAGTCTCTTCCCCTACTATACCAAACGGTGCTTGTGCCATAGATTTTGCCTTTTCTTCTGCACTATGAGGTGCATGATCGGTAGAAATTACATCCATAATGCCATCTCGTAACCCTTCTTTCAAAGCCTGTACGTCTCTTCTACTTCTAAGCGGTGGATTCATCTTATAATTCGCATCATCACAAGGAATATCTTCATCTGCCAAGGTGAAATGATGTGGGCATACTTCTCCTGAAACTTTATATCCTGCATCTTTTGCCATTTTCACTAGGGAAACACTATCCTTTGTTGAACAATGGCATAAATGTAACTGTGCTCCTGTTTCATTTGCCAAAAAAATATCTCTTGCAGTAATGACATCTTCTACGGAATTTGTAATTCCTTTTAATCCTAATTCTTCCGCTCTTTTTCCAGCATTTATTACACCACCACGAACAAGCTGTTTATCTTCGCAATGTGCCATTACAACTAAATTATTTTTTGCGGCTTCCTTCATTCCCTCTACATAGACTAAAATGTCCATAACTGATTTACCGTCCTCGCTGACAGCTACAGCTCCAGCTTCTTTCATACCTTTCATATCAGTTACTTCCACACCTTCCTGTCCCTTCGTCACTGCACCAACAGGTAAAATATGCACGACAGAATCTGTACGTTCTTTTTCTTTTACCCATTCTACCATCTCCTTGCTGTCAATGGCAGGATTGGTATTTGGCATTGGGCAAACAGAGGTATACCCACCTTTTGCAGATGACATAGCTCCCGTTTTAATCGTCTCTTTATACTCAAACCCCGGCTCTCTAAAATGTACATGTAAGTCAATAAATCCTGGCATAACATACTTTCCAGATGCATCAATTACCTGATCTGCTCCATCCGTTGCAATCGTTGCAGCAATTTCTGAAATAACACCGTTCTCGATTGCCACATCAAACACTCCATCCATATTAGTAGATGGGTTTAAAACATGTCCATTTCTTATTATTGTTTTCATAAAGCCTCCATTCTACGCCATTTTGGCATGGTTCGATTACTAAATTGTAACAGGCATTTCTGCCTGCTAAACTGTTCCACTGAATTCTACTATTAACAATTCTACACCGATTTGATCTAAAAGTAAACCTGTTTTGATTTCCTGCTCTACCTGTGCACAACGCTCCAAATTTCTAATAATTTCTTTCCCTTTGAAGTTTTTCACCTGCGATTGATACTTTCGCACAGTAAACGGAGGTATCCCTACTTTTGATGCAACCTCTCCAGCAGCCAGTCCCAAACGTGACAAGTCTTTTAGCTGATTTAAAATTGTAAAATGACGGATAATTAAAAATAAAATTGACATTGGTTTTTCTCGAACTTCCAATAAATCATAATATAGTCTCAATGCCTGATCCCGATCTTTCATACCAATTGCATCTATCATTTGAAAAATCTTTCCCTCTGTTTGTTCTACGCAGACCTCATCTAACATTTCTCTTGTAATAATCGTTTCGTCCATACTGTAAGCAATGAGTTTATCCATCTCATTCTCCAAGCTTTTCATATCGACTCCAACCTTTTGAAAGAAATAAAGAAGATTCTGTTCTGTTATATTCTTCCCATTTTTCTTCAAATATGCTGCTGCCCAAACTTTTAAATCTTTTTCTGGCAATCCATTCAATTCAGCAACCGTACCAAGTTTTTTTACTGCTTTAAATAATTTATTTCTTTTATCTACTTCCGCTTCGACAAATATAATTTTTGTGGTATCTGGCATAGTTTTCAAATAATCTGCAAAGTCATTTTGTTTTTTAAACAGTCCGCTGTTTTCAATCAAAATCAATCTTTGTTCACTAAAAAAAGGAACGGTATCTGCTATAGACTCTACCTCGCCTAAGTCTATATCCTTTCCTTCAAAATAAGAATAATTCATAGTATCTTCCAGGGGCAATATTGCCTCCCTTAATTTATCACGATAAAGAAGTCTCAGATAATCCTCCTGTCCATATAATAAGTATACAGGTGAAAATTTTCCTTCCTTTATATGTGCCACTATCGTCTTCATATGCACGCTCCTACTCCAATAAAAACTCACTCAATACAAGATTGCTCACATCAATCCCATAATCCGTAAGAAATACACAAAACTCGTTCTGTCTTAACACACCCTGCTTTTCCAGTTTTTCTAGAACTTCTCCATATACCTGCTCTATCTGTTTTCCAAAGCTTTTATAAAATGCTGCTTTTTCGATGCCGCATTGCATCCGCAGACCTAAAAACATAAATTCTTCCATTGCCTCTCTAGTACCAATATGTTCTACCTCTCGTTTTCTTTTTTCACTGTTCCCAGCAACGCGGATATATTCCTGCATCTGCAACGGATTATGAAAACGTTGGTCCTCAAAAAAGGAGGCAGCTCCCAAGCCTATACCAATATACGGAATACGCTGCCAATAGGATGAATTATGTTTTGATTCAAATCCTTTCTTTGCATAATTAGAAATTTCATACCTTTCATAAGCATGCAGAGAAAATATTTCTTTTGTTCTCTCATACATTTTTCGGTCCAATGCCTCATCTGGAAGGTCCTTTTCACAATCTTTTCCTTCTCCATAAAGTTCCCAAAAGGGGGTGTGCTTCTCAATAATCAAACTATAAGAAGAAATGTGCTCCGGATTTAACTCTACAATTCTTTGCAAGGTTTCCTCGTATTTTTCTAAAGTCTGTCCCGGTAATGCTGACATCACATCAATACTGATATTATGAAACCCACATTCTCTTGCCTGTGTATAGGTTTCTAAAAAATCTGCATAACTATGCGCTCGTCCAAGCAATCTCAACTCATCATCATGTGTAGACTGCAATCCTATACTGATACGATTGATGCCCATAGCTTTATACTGCTTCCATTTTTCTCTATTTGCAGTTTTAGGGTTTACCTCCAATGTAATCTCTAAAGAACTTCTGTCAGAAATAGAAAATACCTTTGCAATTTTTTCAAGAATATCACAAATAAGAGAAGGATTTAGCAGCGAAGGCGTACCACCGCCAAAGTAAATCGTTCTCACCTGATATGCCTTCGCCACTTCTTGATAGCTTTCAATCTCTTGTAAAACTGCCTGCACATACCGTTCTTTTTCCGCTTCATCCGTCGGTGTTGATAAAAAGTCACAATATCTGCATTTTTTCAAACAAAAAGGAATGTGTACATAAATTCCCACTTCTTTTCTATTTTTCTTTTTTACCATATTGTTTGCCCTTCTCTTTTATTTCCTGCCACATTTCCTTCATACGCACCGGACTTACACCGGACAATCTTGGGAATGCCTTTTCCAATCGTTTGTACCCCATACTCTTTTGTTTTATGAGACGATTATATTTTTCTTTTAATTTTTCTGTTTCCTGTTTTCTCTTTTCTAACTCTTCCTTAAATTCTAAATAACGTTTGTCCTGTGTGAAAATATCTGTCCATTCTGTTTTCTTGTCCATGGCCTTTAAAACAATGCTGCTCATACTGTCGCCAACACCATCTGAAAATCCACGGATAATATCTACGATTTCGTTCATCAGGCGCATCTGTTTCTTCCATTTAACAATATTGGATACCGTCACATACATATCTGCTAGGAAAACGAGAAAAGAAAGACCTAACACTCCAATCTCTATTCTATATGGTATCCACATAACAAATTTTTCTATTGGCGGATGCAGAATATCTACCACAATCCAACATACAATTCCCCAAAGAATGGAAAATTCCAGACACACATATCCTTTGATATTAAATGGTCTTTCCGAATAGTCCCACCAATATTCATGAAATATTTTTTCCAAAACATAACCAGTGATATATTCGATCACCGAACTAAGGATAATCGCACAAAAAAATACAAGTACAACTCTTTCTCGAAACGGATATAAGCATGCCACCACAACAGTACCACCACAGCCATAAATCGGACATACAGGTCCATTTAAAAATCCTCTGTTTATAAATTTGCCAGTATGCACTGTTGCATAACATACCTCAGCACACCATCCCAATATAGCGTAAATCAAAAAAATACTACACCATTCATACCATGTATACCCCATTACAAACATTTCCTCCCTTTTGCCCCTAGTATCCTATTTATTCGTCATCCAATTTTAATACACTCATAAATGCCTGCTGTGGAATTTCTACGTTTCCAACCTGACGCATACGTTTCTTTCCTTCTTTCTGTTTTTCAAGAAGCTTTTTCTTTCGAGAAATATCTCCACCATAACATTTCGCCAATACATCCTTGCGCATGGCTCTTACAGTCTCTCTAGCAATAACTTTACCGCCAATTGCTGCCTGAATTGGTATTTCAAATAAATGTCTTGGTATTTCTGTTTTTAATTTTTCACACATCTTACGGCCTCTCTCATATGCTGTATCTGCATGAACAATAAAGGATAACGCATCTACTTCTTCTTTATTTACAAGGATATCAAGTTTTACCAATTCAGAAGGTACATATCCTTTCATATCATAATCAAACGAAGCATATCCTCTGGAGCGGGATTTTAAGGCATCAAAGAAATCATAAATAATCTCATTCAATGGTAAATCATACTTTAATAACGCTCTTGTCGTCTCAATATATTCCATTCCAAGGTAAACGCCTCTTCTCTCCTGACATAAATTCATGATTGGACCAACAAATTCTGTTGTAACCATAATTTCTGCCGATACAATAGGCTCTTCCATATGGTCAATTTCAGATGGGTCTGGTAAATTGGATGGATTTGTAATTTCTATCATTTCTCCATCGGTCTTATACACCTTATAAATTACACTTGGTGCGGTTGTTACAATATCCAAATTGTACTCTCTCTCTAAACGCTCTTGTATAATTTCCAAATGTAATAACCCTAAAAATCCGCAACGGAATCCAAAGCCCAATGCAATCGATGTCTCAGGTTCATACTGCAATGAGGCATCATTTAATTGTAATTTTTCCAATGCATCACGCAAATCCGGATATTTTGAGCCATCCGCAGGATACAATCCGCAATATACCATAGGATTTACTTTTTTATAACCTGGAAGTGCCTCTTCACATGGACGTTCTGCATCTGTAATCGTATCACCAACTCTAGTATCTTTTACATTTTTAAGACTAGCGGTCACATAACCTACCATACCTGCCGTCAATTCTTCACATGGAATAAATTGTCCAGCACCAAATGTTCCCACTTCTACTACTTCTGCTTCTGCCTGTGTGGCAATCATCCGCATCTTTGTTCCTTTTTTCACCCGTCCATCAAACACACGGCAAAATACAATAACACCTTTATAGGCATCATATAATGAATCAAAAATCAATGCTTTCAATGGTGCATTTATATCTCCACTTGGAGCAGGAATCTGTGCAACGATCTGTTCCAAAACATCCTCAATATTTAACCCCAATTTAGCGGATATTAAAGGAGCATTCTCTGTGTCCAATCCAATGATGTCCTCAATTTCGGCTTTTACACGATCTGGATCTGCACTTGGAAGGTCAATCTTATTGATGACTGGTAAAATCTCCAAATCATGGTCTAATGCCAGATAACAGTTTGCCAAGGTCTGTGCTTCAATTCCCTGTGCCGCATCCACGATTAGGATTGCCCCCTCGCAGGCTGCAAGACTTCTGGAAACCTCATAATTAAAATCCACATGCCCTGGTGTATCAATCAAATTGAAAATATATTCTTCTCCATCCTTTGCCTTATAGACAATACGAACGGTCTGTGCCTTGATTGTAATTCCACGTTCACGCTCTAATTCCATATTATCCAGAACCTGTGCCTGCATTTCACGGCTGGTCAATAATCCTGTCTTTTCTATAATACGGTCCGCCAAAGTTGATTTTCCATGATCAATATGTGCTACAATACAAAAATTTCTAATTTTACTCTGCTCTATCACTAAATTCTCTCCTTACTCTTGTTTCCAAAACTTTGTCAAAACATGATAGAAACACCTTACACAATATCCTTTTTCTATACCATGCAAAGTGTTTGTACATATATGTAGTAGTATACCATATTTTTATTTTGCAAACAACCAGTGCAACGCATTGGTTTGTGTCAAGGGAACGTTTCCTCTTTTTATTTTCCCTTTACTATTCGCCTCCTCTTCTACTTTTCATAATGCAGACAATTCTAGCCTAGTCATACTTTTCTAATACCAATGCATTCTATATGCATAGAACGATAAATATCCTTTTCAATATCTTCCATCATTGTTTCATACATACCATCCGCTTTCGATTCACGTATTAACTCCTGCACTTCTTCTTCACTTATTCCAAGACCTATTACAATTCCTAAATTTTGTGCCACTACAGTTTGTTCGTCTTCATGTATAAGTGGTGCTTCGTTTCTATTTCCCAAAAACGCTAAAACATCTTTTTTATTTTCATGCAACACTTCAAAATCATCTAAATAGACATATTTTTCACTCTTATATCCATTTCGTATTTCTATGTAGGAAATACAGTCATTCTCTATATTAATCAAAACATCTCCATTTTCATAATAAAACTCACTATCGTAGCATGTTTTATCATTCAAAGCTGCGTTCGCCGAGTCAATTTCACCACCAATTTTTATACTCTTTTCATTGACCACTACTTCATTTTTCAATATATCTATTCTCATTGTAAAACTCCTTCCTCCTATTTATTTTTTTACATTGTAATTATACAAAAACTTTTTACGATTTTTATATAAATTTTCTCCTTAACATATTTTTTCCCATTATCTTTTATTAGTTCTCTTTCAGATGAATAACCATTTTCATTTGCATAATCATCTAATAACCTCGTATACTCTTTTGCGTTTGGTTTTAATTTTTCATTTCTTATTATATATTGGGCAACTTCCCAACTGTCTTCGTTAAATTCAGCATTCTGATTATAGCTTGTGGTTTTATGGACATATAAACCCAATTAGGCAGTGAAAATGCACCTGTATTTACAGGACCCCCCTGAACTACGGAAGTCGTTTTATCACTCAAATTTATTTTACACTTTTTTATTCCACATTCAATAAACATTTTTCATTCTAACCCCAGATTCCTTCATTGAAACTAATTCTATAGTATTTTGAAAATAATAAGCTAACATATTTTTGCACCTCCCCACTCAACGGATTTCCTCCAAATCATTCCTTTTCTTTTTTACACAAAATAGGTATAATAAGATATAGAAATAAAAGTAATAATTTGTTTATTGTGCTTATAGAAAAGGGGAAATTTTATGAACTTATCCAGCAATCGCATCAATCAAAATCCACCCAGAAATCGAGGCGGTAGGGCAATTCCAAATCGTGCTTCTGCACAGCCAACACCTTCCCGTCCACAGGTGCAACAAGCGAATACATTGAGCAATTATGGAACAATTACACGTATTCGTTCCCTCTATCTGGGACAAATTTTAAAAGGCGAGGTAACAGATCTTAGAAATACGGAAATTGTTGTTACTTTAGAAAATAATACTACTGTTGCCGGAAAATTACAAAACGGAAGCTGGCTTGCTATCGGGGAAACAGCAGCTTTCAAAGTAGCTTCTGCATCTCAGGAAAACATTATTTTAGAAGCTCTTCCACGTACCGATATGGCACTTGCAAATAGTACCATTCAAAAAGCATTAGAGGAAGCAGGCCTTCCTAAAACAGATAAAAACCAACAAATTGTATTGGAATTAATGAACAATCAGCTTCCTATTCACAGACAAGGAATACAACAAATGTTGCAGTTAGCTTATCAACACAAGGATATTCAAATCCCAACCCTTGTATTAATGAATAAACTGCAAATTCCTCTCACCGAAACAAATGCAGTACAATTGGAACGATACATCAATAATGCGAATTGCATTACTACACAATTACAAGATTTAGCATCCGACTTGACCAACCTTATACAAAAAACAGCAGAACCATACAAAGAGGAAGATAGGATAAATACAATTTCTACTACACCAGAGGATGCTTCTGCCCTTGCAGCAAATCCACAGAAACAGGTGACGGAAACTATCGTTTCACAAGAAGTTGCTAACAACGGTATAGGAGGCACATCTTCTTTTCAAACCGTAGCTGCTCGTATCATATCTTCTATATGCGACACCTCAACTTTAACTACTTCCGACACTAAAACAACGCTTCCAGATGCAATCTTGCAATTAACAGAACCAGAGCAAACGGAACTCGTCTCTATTTTAGAGAATTTTGATTTAACGGAAACAACAAAAGAAGCCATACGTTCCGGAACCCTCTCACTACGACAAGCTATTCACTTGATACGAAAAGACTTTGAACAGGCCTATACATTAGATATGGAAAACACCATTACCGATGCTCCCAATGCAAACACTGAACAAGCAAGTAAAAATAGTCACGCACAAACTAACGCACAAATGCTTCGTACCAGCCTGTTTGACACTCCTCTCATCCAGAAAATTGAACAACAATTTACTGATTTACAAATAGCAAACAAGGAACTTGGAGGCGCCTTAAACAATGTAGAACAAGTAGAACTGAGTCAAATTTTAAACCAATTCCCACTTGACGAAAAGGTTAAGGATAAAATCGTAACCGGAGAGATCCATACAAGTGAATTAATGCGAACCATAAAAACGGTACTTCCGTTTACACCAGAGCAACCTGCTGCTGCATTATTATCTTCCTCCACTTTTTCCAAGTTATTAAAGAAAGAATTATTAAATTCTTTTTTATTATCTCCAAAGGAACTGTCTCAACAAGGAGGAGTAGATTTTTATTATCGAAAACTAGAAAAACACCTACAAGAATTAGATGCTGTACTGGAAAAACAGTTATTTACCAGACAACAAACTTCAGATTTGCTTATGACTAATACGATGCAAACAAACGCAAAAGAATCGGTAGGACAATTAAAAGATAACCTGGATTTTATGAAACTTTTAAATCAGTTTTTTTCTTTTGTACAATTGCCCACAAAAATGCAGGACGCCTGTACACATGCTGATTTATACGTCTACACAAGAAAAAAACAATTAGCCAAACAACAAAATCCAATACACATTTTATTACATTTAGATATGGATTACCTCGGTTCCATGAATGTAGATGTAAAGCTAAAAAACAAAACCATTACTGCTAATTTTTCTATGAGTGATGAAAAATCAAGAAAATTATTAGAAAATAATCTCTCTCTTTTAAATGATGCATTATTAGAAAAGGGATATTTATGCAATAGCAAGGTATCTAAACCAGAAAAAGAGGTAGATATTGTAAAGGACTTTATAGAACCAGAACACGCAACACATGGTATTTCCCGTTACTCCTTTGATTTAAGAGCGTAATAGGGAAGAAGATGAAAATAGGAGCATTCTCTTTGTAACAAAAGAGTTGCTCCTATTTTTTATTTAATCAAAGGATTTTAACTATTCTCCTTTTTGCTTTTTAATTAAATCTTTGATTTCTCTTGCACGGTCTTTAATACGTTCACTAGCAGAACGACTGGTAATGATGGTAGATGCTAATCTGGCTGCTTCATCATATTTTCCAATTCTTCTTGCTAACTCTGCTGTCAAATACGTAACCGTCATTTCATCCATACCGCACATTGGAAACGATTCCTGTGAGAACGCTGTCACAAAGCCACCATATGCATTCTGAAGGCATTCTAACTCTGCTGCTTTTAACTCTTTCAACACCGCATCTCTATTTGGTGTATCTTCTGGCAAGTTTTCAGCCTTTCCGCGATATGTCCATCCCATCTTCAGACATACATAGGCCTTTTCACTGTTTTTGCCACCTTTCACAACTGTACTGGCAAGCACGAGTTTATAACGAAGTATCGCCTCATCATAGGAATATGCTCCTTCCGGCTGAGGAATTCCTTTAAAATTAATCGAAATTTTATCCTTAATTAATTTTTCCTGTGCAACTGGCATTGGTTTAAAGAAACGATTTAAAGCAGCAAATCCACATTTTGGACAAACTACAGGCTCATACTTTATCGAATCCGCAGTATCATATATTGGACGTAAATCCAATTCTTGTTTTACAAGCTTGTTTTTTCCTGCGCGTATCATCTTGGAAGTAAATTCTTTATCGCAAACAGGGCATTTAAATGTTTTATCAAACAAAACATCTACTTCCGTCTTTTTATGTGTAGCTACTGCCTCTCCCTTTTCTTCTTTTGGTGCTTCCTTTTCAAATACCTCTGCTTCTTTCATCTTACCAAGGCCAAATGCCTCTAATCCTGATAATAACCCCATATTTCTTCCCCCTTTATATTAAGATGTACTCTCGGAATCTCCCTTGCACCCACTTTTGCGACTGTTTTTCCGCCAGCTATACACAAATTTAATCAACGTACGCTTCATAAATTTGTGTATATCTGACAAAAACCATTTTGCAAAATCAAGCACAAAGAGACTCCGAGAGTACATTAAGCTGGTTTATACGAACTTTTCAGTGAAACAATTCGATTAAATACCAACTTATCTCCTGTACTGTCTTTTGCATCCACACAGAAATATCCCTGTCTTACAAACTGAAAACTGTCATATGCCTTTGCATTTGCCAATTCTGGCTCAACCCAGGCATTGTCTAATATTTGTAACGAATTTGGATTTAAATTTATGTTTCCTTCTTCGTCATAAACTCCCTTTTCTTCGTCTACTATATTTTCATATAGACGAACCGTCGCAGGTTTTGCAGTAGAAGCTTCCACCCAGTGAATTGTTCCCTTTACTTTTCTACCCGTAAAGCCGGTTCCACATTTTGTTTCTGGATCATACGTACAATGAATTTCTGTCACATTACCATTTTCATCGGTAATATATTCCTCACATTTTACAAAATATGCATTCATCAAACGTACTTCATTACCAGGGAATAATCTAAAATATTTTTTTGGTGGATCAATTTTAAAGTCTTCACGTTCAATGTAAAGCTCTCTACCAAATGGAACTTTTCTTGTCCCAAGCTGATCATTTTCCTGATTATTCACAACATCCAGATACTCAATCTGTCCTTCTGGGTAATTTGTAATTACAAGTTTTATAGGATCTAAAACAGCCATCATACGACTGCGTTTCAATTTTAAGTCTTCACGAATACAATATTCTAACATAGCATAATCTACAGAACTCTGGCTTTTTGATACACCACACAATTCCATAAACTTTCTGATAGATTCTGGTGTAAATCCACGTCTTCTTAATGCCGCAATAGATACCAATCTTGGGTCATCCCAACCATCTACAATTCCGTCTTCAACCAATTTTTTAATATAGCGTTTTCCAGTTACTACATTTTGCAAATATAACTTAGAAAATTCGATCTGTTTTGGAGGATTTTCCCATTCCAATTCACGCAATACCCAATCATACAATGGTCTATGATCTTCAAATTCCAATGTACAAATGGAGTGTGTCACACCTTCAATTGCATCTTCAATTGGATGCGCAAAGTCATACATTGGATATACACACCACTTATCTCCAGTATTATGATGTGTCATACGTGCTACACGATATAAAATTGGATCACGCATATTAATATTTGGCGATGCCATATCTATTTTAGCACGAAGTACCATAGAACCATCCGGATACTTTCCTGCCTTCATTTCTTCAAAAAGGCGAAGATTTTCTTCCATCTCACGATCTCTATACGGACTGTTCTTTCCTGGTTCTGTAAGTGTACCTCTGTATTCTCTAATCTGCTCTGGCGTTAACTGACAAACGTAAGCTTTTCCTTTTTTTATAAGCTTAATAGCCGCTTCATACATCTGATCAAAATAGTTAGATGCATAAAAAATCTCCGCTTTCTTTTCTCCTGTAAGCCACTCAACATCTTCTTGAATCGATTGTACAAACTCTGTCTTTTCTTTAGTAGGATTTGTATCATCAAATCGTAAATTCCATCTTCCATTATATTCTTTTGCAAGTCCCGCATTTAATAAAATTGATTTTGCATGTCCTATATGAAGATAGCCATTTGGTTCTGGAGGAAATCTTGTTACAACTTCTTTGTAAGTTCCCTCTGCCAAATCTTTTTCGATAATCTGTTCAATAAAATTTTTCGAAATCACTTCGCTCTTTTCTGAAACATTTTCCACCATGTCTCCTCCTTAAGTATCCATCGTATTCCTTTTCATTGCAGTCTTTTTCTACTACGGAACATTTTCTTTTCAAGATGCACTTTCCTAAAAAATCACACACACTTGCGTGGCATCCGCCTTCTGAGCAAAAAACTACACATTAATTCAATGATTTATTATAGCACATATTTTCCTATAATGCAAAAAGAGTTTCGCAAATCTGCGAAACTCTTTTTTCGTTACTATTTTCCATATTTATTTAAACTGATGATGTTTAATCGTCAATTTTGCACCCGCTACTCTTCTACTAAAGAAATGATAACTTTTCATATTATAATTTCTACCGTTATACTTGACCATTTTATCTCCATTTAATACAGCTTTGGCTGCTTTTATACAAGCCTTTTCTGTTGCAGAAACAAATTTTCCTGACTCATATCTTCGTAGTGCTCGTGCTAAGGAACCATTTGATACTGGTCCAAACTGATGTTTTTGATAGATAACGCCTTTTACAGAATTCGGGAATGAAGCAGACTTCTTTCTGTTCATTACTACAATACCAACTGCCTTTTTTCCTGCATAAGGTTCACATCCTGCCTCACAATAAATAATGCAAGACATATACTTCAACTCGGTTGCTGTGTATTTCTTCTTTTTTACACTTTTCTTTTTTACACTTTTCTTTTTTGCAGCCGGTTTAACCACAGACATCGCTTTGATGTTATTTTTTTTAACTACTGTAGGCTTTTTATCAACCATTGACGATGTCGCTGTATCTTTTTTCTCCACAGCTGCTCCTGTTGTTGTGCTTTTTACAGCTGCATTTGTTACTACTTCTGCACCCATTTTCACAGCTCCCTCGGTTGCTGTGTTTACTGCAGACTGTGTCACAATTGCTGCACCTGTAACAGTGTCTTGGTAATCCTGTTGTCTGTCATTTTCTTGTGTCATCTTGTTGTTGCTTATTATAGCAGTATCCACAGTAGTTGCTCCAGCTACGACTGTATTTTGTCCAGTAACACATATCCCGCATAACAATCCCGCTATAATAATCTTATTTAATTTCATAGTTAATCTCCTTTTCCTGCCTCCGTGCAATATGTAATCTCTAACACATAAAACACATCTCTGTTTTCAAATTACTTTTTATTCCTTTGGTCAGTAACAGTTGCTCACTACGCATAAGAGTATAACGGCAGATTGTGTCAAAATCAACCCCGTTTCCGATGACATTTTTTTACATTTTTCAATCTGTTAAAAATTTTTGTACACTTTTTAACCAAATTTTAATCTTTCTTTTTTTATTTTTTATACAAATTCAACATTGTATTCTGAAGTACTTTTTTTCTGATATGGTAACCCCTTAAAATCCAGGAAATAATTTTGTTAAGTTTGTAGATTTTTTTTCGCAACTATAATTCATGCACAAAACATTTCTAGTTTTCTTTGCATTTTTTTAGAACTTTTTCATAACTCATCTCTCCGCCAAATAGGTCTAAAGCACTACCTATCGTGACATTAATTCTATTTTTTCCCAATTTTTTTAATGCGTCCAAATCAGAAAAAGACCCCACTCCGCCAGCATATGTAGTCTGATTTCCTTCATTTTTTGCTAATATTGATACTAATTCTTTTTCAATTCCATTGGATTTTCCCTCCACATCAACTGCATGTACAAGAAATTCGTCACAATACGATGCCAATGTTTGTAATGTTTTTTCTGTCAAAATCATATCTGTAAATTTTTGCCAACGGTCTGTAACCACAACGTACTGTTCTTTTCCTTGTTCCAAAATTTGCTTTCTACAACTTAAGTCTAACACAAGATGTTCTTTTCCAACTTCTCTTACAAGTTTCTCCAGATTTGCATAATTTATTTTTCCGTCTTTAAACACATACGATGTCACGATTACATGCGAAGCTCCCTGCTCCAAAAAATAAGCAGCATTCGTTTCATTTATACCACCACCGATTTGTAATCCTTTTGGATAAGCAGATAAAGCACTTTTCGCCTGTTCTACATCCGCCTTATAATATTCATTCCCTACTGGATTTAATAAGATAATATGTCCACCTTTTAATCCGTCTCTTTGGTACATGTTCGCATAAAATGCCCCATCTAATTCAGAAACAAAATTTTCCTTTGCATGGTTTCCCCGGTCCTTTAAACTGCCACCAACGATCTGCTTTACTTTTCCATTATGAATATCAATACATGGTCTAAATTCCATTTTTCTTCCTCCTGCACTGTTTTTTCTTATTACAATTTACTGAATAAGCAAATATTTGTCAACATTACCCTTGTTTTTTCTATTATTTTCAAATCTTCCCTATCCAATCTCCCACATTTGTACGATATATATAATGAAGTGATGCCTGAATCAAAAATTTGTACTATGAACTCTGTGGCTTATTATGTATTTTATACCCACACGAACTGGTTCAAACTTTTTGAAGTTGGTATCAAACCTTTCTATAATCAATATTTTTAGAATAAAAATTAGGAGGCACGACAATGAATATGTTAGAATATTTAGCGCAAAAGAAAGATACTATGCATACGGTTTCACATCCTTTGGCACAAAATTCTGCAAATTTTAAATATATATACTGTTTTGGATTGGCTGTACTTGTATACGGTTACAAAGATCAACTACAAGCAACCCTGGATTGTTTTTCTTCTATATTAAATAGTTTAAAAATCGACCCAGAGCAACAAAAGAAATTGCCCGTGCAGGTTAAAAACTATTTTGATTTAAAAATAACCGAAGTCTTTCGTACTATTTCAAACAAACAGGAACAGTATTGTTTTATTGCAGACTTGTACCGCCTTTCTTTTTTTGGTCTCGTTTCACCCACATACAGTCATGATATTATAGACGGGTATTGTCAAGTCTTTAATTTTAGTGCCTCTGAAACTTCTTTTTTAAAAGAATTTACAAACTTAGGATACCAAACTACGGAGGATCTAAAAAAGCATACACTTTCTTATTATGATACAAAATTAGATTCCGCAGTTCAATTATATGAAAGCTTTAAACATTCTGGATATGACATTACTACTCCAATTTTAGAATATATTTTTCCATCCTTTTCTTTAACAAATGAAATAGAAGACTTACTTTTAGACGATGGATCCATCCAACGATTTGAATCTAATTTAAGAATACGTGGAAATCTTACAATTTCTAACTGTAGTACAGTTGTATTTGACCATGCAAACATAAAAATAGATGGTACGATTACGATAAAAAATGGTAAAATTATCATTCGCAATTCTGAAATTTTGGTAGAACGCTGTACACAGCCTTATTTACTTTCCATTACAGATACCCCTAATATTCGGATTGAACATACTACCATTGATTGTAATCACCAAACCGCTTTTTTAACCCAAAATAGCGGCCAATTAAAATTACGAAACACAAACATAAAAAACTGTACACAAAATCCAGCCATTAATTTTTCTGGTAATTCGGCGGATATTAGTACTTCCAACTTTGAAAGTTGTGCAAATGGAGCCATTCTCAATACTTCAAAAAAGGACTTATTTATCGCCTCCTGCTCGTTCTCAGATTGTTATAACCTGCATGGCGGCGCAATTCATTCTCATTCGTTTGCAAATACGACTATTTACAATTGTGTGTTCCAAGACTGTCATGCCAAATATTTAGGTGGAGCCATCTATTTTTCCAATTTGAAATATGGTCAAAGTATATTGCAATGTAAATTTGAAAATTGTTCTCCCACAGATAGTATCTTATTTAATGTATACGACCACAAACAAACTTTCCAATAAAGAAATAAGTAATAAGAAAGGAGACGCATTATGCGTGTTGGTACCTTAACGAAATTTAACAAAAAGAAAAATTTATGGATTTCCAGAAAACACCCTTTATATATGGAAGCTACTGGATTTAAAACATTATACGCTGCGGCTGTTTTAATGCACACTCGCTTAAATAATAAAACAAATCCTTTTAGCAATTTTGAATTGGAGCGTTTAATTACGAAGGGATTTTCTTTATCTTCTAAAGATACTATTACCATCATGAATCTTTCTAAAGATGTGCAATTTCTAATTGATGAAATTGTTGCCGCCTTAGAAACAAGGAAAAAAAAGCTTTTCTTTTTGTTAGACTTATACACCGTTTCTATGTCTGATTACAATATTTCTGTAAATGAACAAAAATCACTTGACCTATTTGCAGATTTACTTGAATTTACAGAAGAAGAACGCAACCTCATTTTACAATTTGTTTCTTCTGCCTATTGTAATGAATATGACAACTGCCTGGTTCTTTATCACAAAATGCAGACAAATGGTTGGCCAGTTACTATGACAGACCTTTCTTATTATATGGTTAGTTACCCTTATACAGAAAATGTGCATCCCGAAGATATCAAAGAAGAGACTACATACTATTTTCGTGGAAATTGTTGCTTTCACGGTACCATTACCATTCCTGCAAAAACAACTGTACATATTTCGAATGCAATTGTGTCGATCGAGCAAAATTTTATCATAGAAGGCGGAACATTGCTGATAGAAAATAGTTCTGTAGAATTTTCAAAAGAAACACCTAGTAGCACTTTTCAACACGCTTTTATTCGTAGTCACCGAAACTCTACGATTCAATTAAAAAACTGTACTTTCCAATGCAGTCACAATGGTGGATTATTATCTGCAAGTCACAGTCTTATCAAAATAACAGATTGTACGATCAAAGATACCAGTTTCATATCTGCGCTTGTCATAAATGGTGATACTGCACGCATCCAAAATTGTACATTTAAGAACTGTTTTTCCTCTCAAAATGGTGGTGCTATTTTTATTCAATATGGAAATGCACAAATAAAACAATGCAACTTTACAAATTGTAATTCTCATAATGGTGGTGCTATTTTTGCCAATAAACATACCATTATTACAAACTGCTACTTTGATAATTGCTGTGCTGTTGAATTTGGAAGTGCTATTTATTATAATGGACCAATACGTGCAAACATTGAGAATTGTAACTACTCCCATTGTTATCCGAAAGATGATGTTATTATCCAATATATAGCTAGTAAAAAAACTTATTTTATCACCAAAGAAACTCTTCTCCGTTATTCTACCATTTTTAATTGTCCTGTCGTTGTAGATGATTTTGGTGTTTTAGAAATCCAAAATTGTACCGTTTATTTACGATATACACTTTTATGTAAAGGTACACTTCTTATGAAAAACAGCAAAGTATTTGGTTGGAATTTGGAAGGACGAGATTTATTTTCCTTTGAAACACCTAAAAATTGTCATTTTTCTAATTGTGAATTTGATGGAATGGAACAGCATGGTATCTTTCGTGCGGTTCGTGCCAGACTGCATATTAGCGGTTGTATTTTTCGGAATACGGCAAATGGTCGAGCCATTTATAATGCGTTTCTTCCTATTATAGATAATTGCATTTTTTCTTATTGTCAGGAAGGAGCCGTATATTGCCACGCAGGAAAAATCACAAATTCACAATTTATTAATTGTCATGCACGAAGTGGCGGTGGTATTATTATGTATGGTGCAAGAGGCGAAATTGAACACTGCCACTTTGAGCGTTGCACTTCCAACTATAGTGGTGGGGCGATTGATAGTTCTGGCAGTTATCATATTGTAAATTGTTCTTATATAGATTGTAAACCAGATAATGTTTCTTAAATGTCAAAAGGTGCTGTTCCATAGTAATAATCTACGGAACAACACCTTTTCTATCCTTTTTCTATTTTGCTTGATAATCCTGATCATTCAAGAAGCTTTCTACTATATATCTTGGACGTTGTTTTGTTTCCATATATATTTTTCCAACATATTCTCCAATTACACCTAACGCTATCATTTGAATACCACCAATAAACCAAACAGAAATCAAAATACTTGACCAGCCTGCAACGGTATCCCCCATACAATGACGCACAATAGAATATATCATCATGATCAACGCTATAATAAAGAATACCACTCCGCCCGTCGTTACAAAACGGATTGGTTTTGTACTTAGGGATGTAATTCCCTCCATAGCAAAGGATAACATTTTTTTCAATGGATATTTACTTTCTCCAGCAAATCGTTCATTTCTTTCATATGTAACAACAGTAGAAGGATAACCGATCATCGGAACAATTCCTCGCAAAAACAAATTAACTTCTTTAAATTGAGCTAACCCTTCTAATGCTCTTTTGCTCATCAATCTGCAATCTGCATGATTAAATACAACTTCTCCACCTAATGCATTTGTTAATTTATAAAAACTTTCTGCAGTAAAACGCTTGAAAAAGGTATCCGTTTCACGTTTACTTCTTGCACCGTATACAATATCATTTCCATTGTAATATTCGGTTAACATATCATCAATTACACCAATATCATCCTGCAAATCTGCATCCATAGAAATAATCATATCTGCACAATCCTTTGCTGTCATAAGACCTGCTAAAAGTGCATTTTGATGTCCACGATTTCGGCTTAAATTAACTCCACTAAACATCGGATTTTTTTCATGTAGTTCTTTTATAATATTCCATGTCTGATCCTTCGATCCATCATTTACAAATACAATTCGACTCTTATCACTAATTTTTCCTGCTGCAATTAGTGCCTCATATTTTTCCTTCAATTGTCTGGATGTCTCAGGTAGTACTTCTTCTTCATTATAACATGGCAATACCATATACAAAATATCGCTCATCTCTAGACCTCCTAGTCCTTTTTCTTAATCTTCCATTTTGTAAAGCTGCATATATACTATGCAACCCTGTAGTAGAGAACTCTATTCGCTATCCTTCATTATAACATAGAATACAATAAATACACAACTACTTCCTTTTAATCTTCATTTCTTTTACGAAACCACTTTTTTTAGTAAATAACTTTTTGTAATGATTTACATATTTTTTGGGAACATAAAAACTTGCTGTTTTTGCGATACCTTTCCATGTATCTTTACCAAAGGATGTTACTGCTCTACTTGTGAAAATGCATTTTTTTAATTTTTTATCTCCCGCAAAGGCTTGTCTTTCTATTTTTGTAATATTTTTTCCTATTTTTACAGTAACAAGTTCTTTATAATTTGCAAAGGCTTTTGCTTTCACTTTCACTACTTTAACTTTTTTACCGCCCAAATGAATTCTATCCGGTATCTTAATACTTGTTCTTTTTTTATAATTGGATCCTAGGATAGCAGCTTCATTTCCGCCTAAATATTGATATTTATATCCGGATTGAATAAAAACCTGTCCCTTTTTTAATTTAATCGCATAATATAATTTTCTACTATCCTTATAATTTCCCTTTCCTTGTATTATTACCGTACCCTTTCCAACTTTTTTTCCTGTTTCCTGATAAATCACATTATAATCTTCCGCCCCCATACCTTTTTCCACAAGAACTTTTGGATGATGTACCTTTCCATCCCAATAAAATTGTTTATGCTCTAAACGCATCTTTATTTTAGTGACAGATTTCGGGAGTACTTTAGCAATGGCCTGAAAAGAGTACATTTTTTCTTCTCTTACAATAGATACATAAATCACCTTACTATCAGATACATTTTTAACTGTTGGGATATAAGGTGTCCAAACTTTTCCATCCTCACTATAACTGACCGAATCTTCTTCTGTTATTCCAGTTATGATAACCGCATCATGCTTTTGTCCATCATACTCGCCTTCATAACCTGTGACCTTTATATCTACTTCTTTCGGGATTTTAACAGTATGATAGCCATTGTCATATCCTAAAAAACAATTGGATTCCATTTTTAAACAAGGTGCTATCGTATACGAATAATCCTTATCCGCTATGACATCTTTGTCTTCCCAAACATATTCCTGCGACCCATCCGCAGGAATATACTTTACATTACTAAATGCAATAGAATTGGTACGTCGAATCATATATCCACTGATAGCCCCCTCATCTAACATTTGTTTTTCTTTTGCATAAGCTTTAAACTGTATCTTTGCTCCCATAGCGGAAGCTGTTACTGTTACATTTTCTTGTGGGAGCATCTCCTTTGTCACAACTCCAACAGGAATCTCTTTTTTTAATGCCCACTTATCATTTACCGCATAGGTAAGCTTCGTTGTACCATAAGATACTCCTTTTATCGTTAACTCATACTTTCCTTTTTCTATTTGTTTCACGTATTCTATCTTTGCCACTTTCGTATCTTCAATCGAAAAAGTGGGCTGTAGTTGTTCATAATTCGCTGTGTTGGGACTATATGTACAAGTCAGTGTACAAGTACAATCGCGTGCCACTCCTACCATTTCATTACTACACCAAAGTTTTGTAACCGGAATATATGCCAGTGTCTTCACAGAGACTTTATTTTCCTCCCCCTCATACACAACTTTTTCTCCCGTATCCCATCCTATATTACATGCTTTAACCAAAAACGAATACTCGGTATCTTTTTCTAATACATTTATGGTAAAAGAAGTATCCTTTACCAAATTACCGTTGTTTAATACATTCCATTCCGAAGCTTTCTTATCCCATTGATAGATACGATATCCCTCTGTTCGCTGCATTTGCTCCCATTGTAATACAACTATATCATTTGTATATTCCTTTACTAATAAGTTTTTAACCGTTGGGAACTGTACATACACTTTGCAAATTGCAAAACACCTAAGATCCATAGAATACGCTGTAATTGTTGCTACTCCGCCTCCAACAAATGTAACAGTTCCATCTTCTTTTACTATAGCAACATCCTGATTGCTGGATTCCCATTTTTTTATTCCAGGATTTTTTGCATTATCCGGTACGTATTTTAAGACTTTCAATTGCTTGGTTGTTCCTATTTGTGTATAATCTGCATGTAATATGCTTTCATTTAATATAATTTGTTTTACTGTTACTGGAGACACTTTTACCATAATCTCTGCTTTTATTTTGGGATTTTCTACTGTTGCCCCTGTAATTACAACTTCCCCTTCCGCTACTGCAACAATGGTTCCGTTTTGAGCTACCTTTGCAATCGTGTCATCTGAAGAAGTCCAAATAAGATGCTGTTCTGCACCCTTTGGCAAAACACTGTATTCCATATAATATTTAAGCCCCGGCTGCAACTGTATCTGTTTTTCTTTAAATGTAACTGTACTTGCCTGTTTTTTTGCAAAATGTACCACACATTTTCCATATACTCCACTTCCATCTAAAGGCACTGCATAAACAAATACATCACCATACAGCTTCCTTGTCACTTTCCCCGAATCAGAAACAGTTGCAATCTTTTCTACAGATGTATACCAACGTATCTGTTTACCAGAAACTTTCTTTTCTTCTATAACCTTTCCACTAGAATCCTTCTTTTGTGCAACAAAAGTCTGCGCAGCCAAATCTACAGTGTCATCTGTAACCGTAATTTCTGTTGTTTCCATTCCATTTTTTAATATTTTTACACTACTACATAAATCCTCTTCTAAATTTCCCGTCGGTTCCAAACTTTGATTCTTTGCATAAGAGAAAATAGTATCTGACTCCTCCAGTTCTACCATTGGAAATATATTATTTTTTACAACAACGTTTCCATAGGTTCCTGATCTTTTACGAAAAATATTATTTTTATAATATACGCCTTTTTCATCCTTATAGGATGTTGCTTCACTATATGCATTCGACAAAAATCTGGAATTGGGCATATAGTATTTATTATCAGAAACGGTTAGCGACTTTAAATCACCATCTAGCATAATCAATGATTGAAAAATTTCAAGTCGGTCGCTTCTTTCATAGTCATAGATTTCATTTCCACTGAAACAATAACTTGCAGTTTTATCTCCCCCATAATTTACAATCTGTTTCTTGTTTGTACCTATACAGCCAAGTCCCTTATAGATATAAATTTTGTTTTTTGTACAATTTGCATTGGTTGCCAATCTGCTCATATTTTTTAAAAAGATAATGGTGTTATCATGTATTTCCGGCCCTAATATACCAAATACCAATTCCACATCTGAAAAAATACGATTCTCCTTTAGCGTAACATTTCCACCACACAAATTGCCTTTTCCAATGTTATAATCACTGGTAAGAAAAAGTGCATTCTTTCTTATTAATATATCCTCTTCTTTCGCATTACTGGAATCAAACACCATAGACCAAGTTTGATACGTACATTTTACTTCTATTATATTTTCTTCCACAACACAATCTTTTATATTTCCAAATGTCATAAACTTAGAATCTGCTTCACATATAAAATGATTTCCTGCAATTCGAATATCTTCTACATTTTTAGAATCTGCATACGCTACCGTAAAACACATGGTCCGGGTTCCTATAATTTCCGGATATTTTAACTGTACAGAATGAATGGTATTATTAATAAAATCAACATGCCGCACATATGCCTTTTCATCATCTTTGCTAAAAAAACCAAACTGTTCATCTCTTGCATTTCCATAAAAATCACAATTCATAATTGTAATGTTTTCTTCCCCCGCAGACCATATATCTAAAATCCCAACATTAGCCCCACGATATGTTCCACTCATTTGTTCCATTTGGCAGCCATCTACTGTTACATTTTTATTGCCTGTATAACAACAAAAATTGGAATATTGTTTATCTTCAAAATAGTAAGAAGAATATGCACCTTGTGGAATCAACAAATTAACCTGATAAATGTATACATGACTACTATACAACACAACAAATTGTCGCATATAATGATACAAGTCTACCTCTCTTGCTTCCACCTGAAAATTGGCTACATAAATATGATTAGCCCCCCATATTTCAAAAAAGAATTCTGAATATCCTTTTTCTTTTCTATAATCATTATCTGTAAACAGTATAGTATCGTTTCCATCCCCTACCAAATTTATATTACTATATCCTAAACGTAATTCATCTGCACATTTATATTCCCCTGCAGGCATATAAATAAGACCACGTTCACACTCATAGCTCGTTGTTTCATTTGCAAAAATGCCAATACTTTTTATGGCATTATTGATTGCATCTTCATCTGCCTGTTTTCCATCTGCTTTTGCCCCATATTGAAGTACACTTCCAATCACCCATTTTTTTCCTGTTTTATCCACATAGGTATCTGGTTGAATATTCGCAAATAAACCATTTTCCAGTTTTATTCCACCTGTCTCTTTTTGTTCTGTAACAAGATAACAGGCAGCTCCGCCATCCCCCATCGTATAATACCCTTTTGTTCGAACGTAAACACCTTTTGCTATATTTGTTTTTTTCATCGCATCTACCGTAGAAAACTCCTTTGTAGTATGTACGCTACTACCATATTGAAAACTCTTTAAAAAAGAATAATCCATTTGCTTATATTCTTCAGTATCAGCAATGGCAACCGTTTTATCTACCGCAACCTTTTCCGTTTCTGTTTCTTGTTGATTTACAGATGCATACACCACTCCTCGATTGAATAAACCTACTACAAACATACATACACAAAAGATTAAACACAATTTTAGTCCTTTCATTATCCTTTTCCCCATTAATATACCCCCCCCTTTCTATACTGTTATCTAAAATACTTTTTAAGTCACTCTACCATTTGGCAATACAAATTTTGCAACCTTTTTGCTTCCTTACAAATACTGTAACCTGCTTTTCTAATCTCCTCTTCCATATTTTTTCTCTCATGCTTTTTTGCAACTTTTAAAATGCACGCCGCCCATTGTGATGCCGGTGCTGCTAATGGTACAAATACACTTCGATCCGTAATCGCCACCTCTTTTGTAATTGTATCTGAAAAAATAGTATATAATCCAGATGCCTGTGCCTCTATCCCTACCACTGGTAATCCTTCATACCTGGATGGTAAAACAAATACATCCATCATTTGATACATTTCATTGACATTTGGAATAGAACCGGTAAAAATCACATTTTTCTCTAAACCAAGTCTGGAAATCTTTTTACGAATCTCTTTTTCTAATTTTCCTTCCCCAATCAACATTAAAATTGCATTTTTTTTCTGTTTATAAACTTCTGCAAAGATATCAATTAAAAAAGTATGGTTTTTTTGATACATAAAACGCCCCACATGTCCTATAACAAAACATTCGGTAACACCATACTGTATTCTTAACTTTTCTCTTATCTCGCTACGAAACAAAAAATTCCTTTCATCAATTGCATTCCGTATTGTGGTATATCCTTTATTATCCACAATTTTTTTCCCAAAATAAAAGGAAGCTGCACATTTTCCACATCCAAAAAAATCAGTTGCCACGCCTTTCATACGTGCTTTACAGTATTGTTTGATTGGCCATTTCCAATCAAAATTTATTTTTGAATTATGACTATGTGCAATCCGATGTACGATTTGATTTCTTTTCGCTTCCTGAAGTGCATAATATGCCAACGCCCCATTATGAGCATGAACAATTTGTATTTCCGGATGCTCCAAAAATAAATGTCTCATATATTCTCTATATTGAAACAATTTTGCCGGATGAAACCCTGGCGAAACAAAAATACGCCCTCCCATCTGTTTAATTTCTTCTTCGTACGCTCCAGTTTTCGCTTTATTTGCCAGAAAATCAAACTGCACAATCTCCCGATCCATATGCCGATAATAATTCATCAACATGGTCTCTAACCCTGCCCGATCCATATTACTGACAGAATGTAATACTCGAATCATCTTCTGCCTCCATTCTTTCTTTATGTACTCTCGGAGTCTCTTTGTGCCTGATTTTGCAAAATGTTTTTTTGTCAGATATGCACAAATTTATGAGGCGTACGTGGAGCGTACGTTGATTAAATTTGTGTATAGCTGGCGGAAAAACAGTCGCAAAAGTGGGTGCAAGGGAGATTCCGAGAGTACATCTTTATTATTTTATCAGAACAAAGTGGACAAGTCCACGTCAACTCCCTAAATTTCTCACCCAAAAGGGACTTGCTACACATTCCTTACTTACTTTCATTCAAACTTTTCCAGTTAACTTATAAAACAAACGATATATTTTAGGATGCTTTATCATTTTACATCGAATCCTCTGTTTTCTTTCCAAGGAACCATTTTGCATAAAACACTTACTGTTCTTAGTTAATATTTGACAAAATTCTTTATACTTTTGTTTTCCATATAAATCTTCCGCCTTTACCAAACACATTATGTATCCATACACATTATATAAATATTTATATTTTGCTTTTTCTTTTAAACGAGGAAAACGATAGGCTATACACATATACTGTTTTTTCAATGCTCTCGTTTCCTCTAACTTTCCATAATGAAACGATGTTCTTGTAATACTTTGGGAACCTTGAAAATAATAATACAGTGGAATATTTTGATACACAATTTTCTTTGCTGTTTCAAACAGTTCAAATGCTATATTTAAATCTTCATAAATAGCCCCTTTGGGATACTCTATCTTATTAAAAATATATTTACTATACAGTTTTGCCCATGGACTACAAAGCTGCTGATTTTCAAGCATTTTTTCAATTGCAGTTTCACGATCCAACATTTCCACTTCTGCACATGGAGCACTTACCTTTACAACACTTCCATAAGATAAAACATATCCTACCATTACCAAGTCTGCATTATATTTTTTCTGCAATTTTATCAAATGCTCCAAATATTTTGCATGTACATAATCATCACTATCTATAAATGTAATATATTCCCCAGTGGCATTAGAAATTCCTATATTTCTAGCAACAGCAACCCCCTCATTTTTTTTATGGATTACCCTGATTCTTTTGTCGTTTTTCGCATATGCCTCACATATTTCTCCACATCTATCCGAAGAACCATCTTCCACAAAAATAGCCTCCCAGTTTGTATAGGTCTGAGCCTCTATTGAGGCGATACAACGTCTTATATATTCTTCCGCCTTATACATTGGTATTATGATACTAACTTTGTCCCCCATACAATATTTTCTTGCTCCTTTTCTTTAATTATAATAATTGTCTATACCTTTTATTTTTCTTATAGTTTTCCGTTTTATCTGGTCTATCCGATACCATACATCACTAAGAAAAAGCATCTTTCGAAATACATCCCACTTTAACCTCTTCTTTTTTGATATATGAAAAAAATTTTTATTTTCTTCATACTTTTTTTGAAACTTTCTACGATAACCCTGATACCGCTCTTTTTCTTCCGGATAATTTATTTTTACTAAATAATAATAATCCCACAATATCTCCATATAATGAACAAGAAAACGATGCTTTAACTCCTTTGAAATTTTATCTTTTAAAAATATTTCCCGTTCTTCTAATACATACAGATATGTTGTTCTAGACAATCGAAAGGACCTGCTATAACTAGTCGGACGTTTTCTCCAATAGTAAAGAGAAACATCTGTATAAATCACCTTACTTGCCGCACATAGCAAATGCGGAATACAAAAATCATCCTCACCATTTATCCCTTCTGGAAAACGATTTCCTGCATCAAACACGCTCCGTTTATATAATTTATTCCAAGGTAAAATGGTTTTTATATTTCGTTTTGTCAATAAGTGATTCATACATTCTACGCCACCATAAACTTCTATTTTTATTTTTGTAAAATCAATCTCTTTGTCTTCCCGACATGTTTCATCATCCTCAATTTCTAAATAATCTGCTACCACAATATCTGCCTGATTTTCTATTAACAGCTGATGCATAATCTCAAAGTTTTTTTTATGCATAGAATCATCGCAATCGGAAAAACCAATATAGTTTCCTTTTGCAATGGCAATTCCAGAGTTTCTTGCTGCAGAAATACCTCCATTTGTCTTGCGATGAATTACTGTAATACGCGCATCCTCCTTGGCTAATCTGTCACATATTATTCCGCTTTGATCTGGCGAGCAATCCTCTACTAATATAATTTCTAAATTGCGATACGTCTGATGCATAATTCTGCGAACACATGCTTCTAAGTACCGCTCTGCACCATATACCGGTACAATAACAGAAATTAACTCCTCCATAACTTTCCTCCATTTTTCATCTCCATACTTTTGTAGTCATTTATCTTTCCTCTATAGAAAACGTTGTTGACTGAACTGCTGTTACATATATTCGCAATTATTTGAGACTGATAAGTGACATCTAACAGCTCTTTACAATTCGTTCCTGCATCCACTTCATTTACATATTTATTTTCTATGGATACTTTTTTCTCTGCCTTCCTTAAAAACCATTCATATTCAATATCCACATGCCCTACATCAATTGCCTGTCTTCCAGTATGATGCAAATCATATGCTAATATGGTAGCGGTTGGTCCTAAAGCAAGTAAATACAACGCATTTTTATCCTGTTTACAAGCCACTGTTTTTATTTCTTCATATTTGCTATATGCATCTCTTGCGGGTGCAAGAATACGCTTTACGGTATGTGCAGTCGCAAACAAGTCATTTCCAACACCTAGCCTGGATTTTTCTCCCTCTATCAATATAACGTCTCTATCCTTCCAAATCTGCTTTAACAACGCAAAACGATTTGCACAAAGAGATTTATCTTTATAGTCCATATAAGGTCTGGTCATGTTCGTGTTATAATATATCTTTTCTGGTTGCAGACAGGAAATCCACCCCTTTCTATACTTTCCCATAAATGTATACCAAAAAACTTGTGCTTCTTTTGTAAAATAATCCAACTTTCCAAATCCATCAGAAAGACAGACCAAATGATTGGCTGCATTGCTTTTACAAATCTCCAATAATCTCTGCTGCATTTCCTCTGAATAACCTTGAAAAGATGTCTGTGGAATACCAGCCATCCATTTATACTCGCCATCTCCATATCGACTTACCGAACATTTCTGTTTTATAATTGTTTTCAAAGTCTCTTCTATGGAAAGGATATTCGGATTCTGTTTTTCTTTTGCCTGCCTTTTCCCTTTCCAAAAATAATAGTTTCTTCTTATTTTATTTTTTGTTTTTCGAACGAAACTTATCTTTTTCCAATAAAAAGGCATACAAAGCTTGCAACATAAATGGGAAATCGCAAAACAGGAAAAATAATAGTATCGTTCTTTTGGCAACTCTGCCATTACTACTTTTTTCGCTCGGTTCCATTCTTTTAAAAATATTTTATATAATTGTGTTGCGATTTTTTTATCACCATTTTTTCTTGCCTGCTCATAATAATATACAATTGAATTTAAGGATCGATTTACACACATAGTGTATTCCTTTTCCTTTTTTTCACGAAAAAACTCCAATTTTTGTTGCAATGCTTCGGTACAATCTAAATACGATTTAGCCTCACAATTCTGCATAATGCTCCCCTGTCTTTTTCGATAACAATAAAACGGAACACTAATGCTGGCAATATAACATTGTTCATATAAATATTGATATGATACAAATTCATCTTCATGCAATTTTCCAATAGGAAAACGCATCTTTTTCCAAATGGTACGACGGTATAACTTATTCCATACTACTACATACTTTTCATATTTTTCGGAAAACATTTCTTTTAAAATTGTATCATGATCCAGCACACAAAACTTTCCCTCCTGTACATTAAAATCCATGGTATCTTTTAATTCTTCTACCTTTTGAAATTCGCACATACTAATATTGATATCTGGATTTTTTTCCAAAAATGTCACCATGTTTTCATACATTTGCGGAAGAATAACATCATCCCCATCTACAAATGCAATATATTCCCCTGTCGCCATTTCTAATCCTGTATTCCTTGCCTCTGATAGTCCGCCATTCTCTTTATGGATTACCCTAATTCTAGCATCCTCTTTTGCATATCTGTCACATATACTAGCGCAATTATCATCACTTCCGTCATCAATTAAAATTATCTCTAATGCTTGATAGGTTTGATTTTGAATGGATGCTATACAGGCCTCTAAAAATTTTTCTACCCGAAAAATAGGTACTATCACTGAAATCATATTTTCTCCTCTCTCGAAAAAGATAATTTTATTGAATTCTGTCCATAATTTGAGAGTTATAGTTTGCATCCTTAAGCTCCCCAATATTACGTCCCTGCAAAGATTCATTTACATATTTATGTTTTAATGGAACCTTCTCGTTTGCCTTCATTTGAAACCATTCATACTCCACATCTACATGTCCAATATCTAGCGCCTGATAACCTTTTTTTGCCAAATCATATGCTAAAATAGTTGCCGTCGGTCCAAGAGCAAGTAAAATTAACGTATCCTTCTCTAACAGACACGCCCGCTCCAACAATTCCTCATATTTCGCAAACGCATTTGTTGCTGGTGCTAATATCCTCTGAACCGATGCAGCAGTAGAAAATAAATCATTTCCTACTCCTAATCTAGACTTTTCCCCTTCTATTAACACAACTTTCCTGTTTTCCCAAATTTTCTTTAACCAAAAAAAACGTTTGGCACACGGGGATTTATCCAAATAATCCATATAAGGGCGTGTCATGTTCGTATTGTAATACATTTTCCCCGGCTTTAAAAAACGCATCCATTCTTTTCGATATTTTCCCATAAAACATCCCCAAAATTCTCGTCCATAAGCGTTAAACTTTTTTAAGTCTCCAAAGGTATCGGATAGACACACAATATGTCCTTCTAAATCGCTTTTACATATTTCAAGCAAACGTGCCTGCATCTCTTTGGAAAAATCTTGAAATGAATTTTGCGAAATACCTGCCATCCATTTAAATTCCCCATCCCCAAAACGACTAACCGAAACATGTTCTGTTAAAATTTTTTCATATGTGGCTTCTATCGATTGAATCTGCGGCTTTCCAATAAAACCTTTTGTAAGATTATCCTTTCCGATCCAAAAAGTACAATAAACAAAATGTTTGATTTTTTTTATAATACCTACCGCCATTTTTTCCCTCCTGTATAGCAATTTTTAGAACAACGTAGACAATTTCACATCCCCGCAAAGCATTTTTCTATAAAGTAAATTTAGTCAAAATCTTTTTTAAATACCGAAACTCCTCTGTTTTTCGATACAACAGAAAAAAAATCAAATTAGGAATTAACATTGTACAAATGGATAATCCCAAAAATGGCAGACCAATTTCTCTTGCTCTTGCCAAAATTGTGACTCCCACCGTTGCCTGCATACGTTCCATCGGTAAAATCACCCTTTGCAATCCCCAACATAGCATTCCAGAAAAGAGTACCACTCCAAGATACTGTAAACCATTTCGATAGTATTCCCACACTCTCACCTGAAACAATTCTCGATATACAATAGAAGGACGCACAAATGTCTCAATCAGACCGGTAAGCACAGTCCCCACATAAACCCCCGGTAATCCAAGATATTTAGCACCTAAAATAGAAATGCTTAAATTAGAAAAAGCGGTAACTAAAGCAAGCCACTTATCCTGCTCAAATATTCCACCGGCTACTTTTACATTGTAAATTGCACTTCTATGTCCACTTAAATAATTATGAAACATAATCAAAAAAATAGTAATCGACAAAGTTGTATATCCTTTTCCCAGCCAAATAACAATAAAAGGCGTCATTAAAGTAAACAGTGCAATCGAAGTAAACCCATATACCCAAAAAATTAAAAATCGAAAATTCTTAAAAGCTCTATACTGCCTTTCCCTTCCCTCAGATGCTATTAAATTTCCAAAACTGGCCGTTTGGGAATTCATAAGAATATTCATAAATCCATTTATATTTCGAATCAATGTATTATAGTTTCCAATTAAACCAGACGTTGCTGCATTGATCACCCAAGTTATTATAATGTTGTCGGTTGCATTCACACAGATAGAACCAATCCTTGAAATCACTAATGCCTTTACATTTTTCACAATAGGCGCAATTTCCTTTTTCGATATTGTTTTTACATTCTTATCTTTTAAATATGGATATAACCGATTCATATACCAATTAGTAACGATATTTTGCACCAATTGTACCACGGCTCCACTCAAACAATAACACAAAAAGTTTTGCGTCAGAAACAAACTAATAAGTTGTCCAGTCTGACAGAGCAAATTAAAAATTAAATTTATATTGGTGAATATATATCCCTTTTGTTCTGCATTGGACAGACTATACTTATAAGACACAAAGTAAGAACAAACTGTGTTAAATAAATACAGCAGATAAATAACATAAATGTTTCCGCCCGCACCAATAATGTCTTCCGAAGAAAGCATATGCGGGAGAATTGGCATAATCGCAATTCCAATCACGCCAATAACCAACGCAATCACACGATACGCATTCTTATAAAATTGCATGTAAGATTTTATTTTTTCTATCTCTTTGTCCGCTACAAGTTTATATAGACTGAAATTCATCGCAGTGCCAATTCCAAGCTCAGCAAAGGAAAGCATCGTCAAAATTTCTGTAAATACGCTGTTAATTCCATTATTTTCCAATCCTAGATATTTAATAAAAAAGGTTCTTGACACAAAACTATACAGCATTACTACAACACGGCTAAACGTTCCCCATGCAATGTTTTTTCCCATTTTTTCGATTCTTCCTCCAGAAGCCATATAACACCATCCTATCTATTGATTATTGCTAATTTTTTGCCTGATTCTCGTACATAACAATAACAAATGCACCCACTTTTTTTTGAGTAACCATAATACCAGTCTTTGCTTTTTGGTAAGAGGCTGCTCCAAAAATTCGCTTTGTAATGGATCTGTTGCGATTTGCTCTGCAATATAGAAAAGTTCCTTATACACCTGTTTTTTTGACGGGGCGCCTGGACGTACAAAGTTTACCAGACTACCAATGCAGACATCTATATAACTACCGACAAAGCGCTTCTTTAATGCTTCATACTTTCCTGCTTCCTCTAAAAAGGATTTTAAGCGCATCTGATTTTCCATTCCTTCCTGAAATTGATTTTTACGGTAGCTCGAAAGTGTCGTGTCTTCCCAACGAACATAATGGTACAAAGGCTCTCTGATAATGGAGATTTTCTCCAATTTGCTATAAAAACGAATAGAAAAATCAAAATCTTCTGCTATCTGTATTAATGGATCAAACATTACCTCTGTTTGCTTCCAGGCCTTTCGATCCACACAAATTCTCCATACAGCTCCAAAAATGTTTGTTGGTACCACATCCTCTGGATATACTTTAATCATCCACGGAATCAACTGTTCCCAAATTTCTTTTAACGTAAGTATCGTACCTGTCTTCCAAGGAAGAAGCTCCTCCTTTTTTTCTTTTCCACTCTCCGAAAAAAAAGAACATAAAACCGCCTGACTCTCTTTTTTTTCCAAGGAAGTTACCATTTTTTCATAAGCGTCTGGCTCCAGATAATCATCCACATCTAAAAAGGTGAGATACTTGCCTACTGCTTTATGCATTCCTAGATTTCTGGCAGCAGAAACACCTTTGTTTTCTGTATCGATTACATGTATTCTCGAATCTACTCTGTTCCACTTTTCTAACTTTTGTAAGCTATGATCCGTAGAACCATCATTAATAACAAGCACTTCTAGATCTGATAACGTCTGCGACAGTACACTTTTCATAGCTCGATCAATATATGTTTCTCTATTATAAACTGGTACAATTACACTTAGCTTAATCTGCTTCAAAAAAAGATGCCTCTCTTCCCTACTATTTGCACTTTCTTCCTATTTGTGCATGCCTAATTTTTTGCAAGTATATCTCGTAACTTAACTTTATATTTCGCTACAGAAAATTGAATTGTCTTTTTCCCATATGCCCAGATTCCCATTTGCTTCTTTAAACATTTTATCTCTTTTCTTTTCTTTAATAAGGCTAGACAGCGTTTTTTTTGCTCACTTGTCATCTGTCCACTCTTTATCTCTATCCTTTCTGATACATATACTCTTAATAGATACTCCTCTATCTGTCTTGCATACCTTTCATAGAATCCCTGTTCCTGATAAAACTGTTTATATTTTGTAAATAAAAACAAACGCTTTTCCATATATTGCAAATACTTTTTTTCCTCTTTCTTACCTTTTGCCTGCCTGTACATTAGAGAATCTTTATTATATCGACGATAATAATACAATGGCTCCTCCAAAACTTGAATTTGATTGCAGCCTCCAAGATAATATAGATTAAAAATAAAATCCTCTCCAAAATCCAAATCTGCTAAAAACTGTAACTCTCCTATTTTTTCACGCTTAAATAATTTATTCCACAGCACACCATATTGAAAAGAATAGGGCTGTTTCATAATTTCTTTTAAAAATCTTTTTTTTCCATACATTCCAGAAGTCGTTTCTGTTTTAGAAATTCTTTTAAAATTTGTATTTTCTTCATAAAATCCACATATCACTAGATCTGCTCTACTATCCTCCAGTGCATCTACTAATTTTTCAATCATATGTAATGCTAACCGATCATCGCTGTCTACAAATTGCACATATGTTCCGCTAGCAATTGCAAGACCAGCATTTCGCGCCATGGAAACTCCCTGATTTCTTTCATGAAGTACCCTTACACGCGAATCTTTTTTCGCATATTCCTCACAAATTTTTCCACATCGATCGGGAGAACCATCCTCAATCAAAATGATTTCTAAATTTTGATAACTTTGTCGCACGATTGAATCCAAACACATTTTTAAATATCTTTCTGCCCTATAAACCGGTACGATTACAGATACCTTCTTTGTATGTTTTCCTTCCTTCACAACATCTGTCTTTCCACATGACTTTATAATTTCCACTCCCTTCTTTTACCCAAATATAGTAACTGTTTAGCCGGGGTCATTCCTGCCTGGCTGAACTATTACAAAATATACGAAAGATAATATATATAAGATTGCTCTGCTTTTGTCGTATTAAAATTTTTAATAAGCACTCTGGTTTTGGTAATTTTTCACAGCGTTCATAAGCATTTCGCACTTCCTCATTCTTTATCCATTCCTCTAGCTTTTTTCTTTTTTCTAATTTCGATACCTGTTTTGCCTGCACCAGATACTTCATTGCCAAACGGATTTCTCTCAAAAAAGTGATATCCTTCCATTGTTTTTCTTTTTTTAAATCTAAACTTTCTTTACAAAATGCAAGTACTTTTTTATGTAACTCCATTGTTTTTTCAAACTTATCTTCCCTATATTGCATCGCAAGAGAATTTTTATTTTCTATGCAATACTGATATCCAGCCTGTTCCATTACAACAATCTTTTCACACGCTTTTATATAACTTAGATTAAACAGCAAATCCTCCCCAAGAGATTGTCCAATTGGAAATCCCTCTACTATTTTTTCCTTTTTATATAATTTATTCCATACGGTACTAATCAAGCATTGATTGTAGAGAGGGAAAAATGCATAGGAAAATGTTTTTAGATTTGCAAACACTTGGCATTTTGGAACCTTTTGTTTTATCCTTCCATTTTTGTGTCTTGTATAACCTGCAATGATTAAATCACATTGTTCTGCCTGCATATTCTTTATAAGAACTTCCAGATAATCCTTTGTCACATAGTCATCGCAATCTATAAATTGAATATATTTGCCTGTTGCTTCTTCTATTCCTCGATTTCTTGTAGCAGATACCCCCTCCTTTTTTTTATCTATTACACGAATCCTTTCGTCCCTTTCGCAGAATTCCTGGCAAATTTTTAAACTGTCATCTTCGGAACCATCATTTAGCAAAAGTAATTCATAATCTGTAAAATTTTGCCGACAAATACTATTTACGCATCGTGGCAACGTTTTTTCACCATTATAAACAGGTACTATGATACTAACGACAGGCTGCCTGTTTCTCATTGTTTTCTTCCTCCCTTCTATTTTCTAAGCGTTGAAAACTTTCTATTATGATAAGTAAAAGGAACCAATAAAACGTATTTTCAATACAGGTGGACGCAACCATAACCGTAAAATAACTGGTCATAAGAAAAAAACTTTTTTGGTTTCTCTTTGCTATATTAAAATAAGCATTTACAAAGACAAACAAACCAACGATTGTAGTTTCTATTAAAAATCGCATCATATCACAATGCAATCGGTGAATATCAAAACCAATTTGAACCAACATATAGTGTGTCATTCCAAGCCCTGTCATATTTTGTTCCAAATCACAAATTTGATTCAACTGATTAAAACGCCCCATTGTAAATCCATTTAAATCCATGCCAAACTGATTTTCAAACCATATGGCAAAAGAATCCGAAAGAATAATCGTAACAAATACTGGTGAAAGAATGAAAACCGTTTTTACAAAGAATTCCACTCCCTTGCTTACCGGCTTACTTTTTAAAAACGGGTTTAAAATAATAAACACAACCATAAAAATCAAATTTAATCGTTTAAAAGCCATAACATTAAATACACCAGCTAAAATAGAATGTATTCTCTTTTTTCTTGCATAATAATAAACAAAACACATAAAAAACACATCCGACATACTAGACTCCCATGGTGAATAAGATTCAACAAAGGAAAGACTTAAAAAATTTTCTAATGTAAAAGACGATGGCTTCATGATTAAAATGAAATTGAGTAAAAATCCCCAAAATATAAAATGAATGTAATAATCAAAATTATCACTGGCATCTAAATTTACAATCACAAAAATATAGAACGCTGGCATGAAAATGTAAAAGATATCTTTCCACATAAATAAATGGTATCCATTAAATGGAATAGCACAAATTGAAATCACTGCAAATACTACTACAACCAAACTAATTTGAAAAAATGTATAGGTATCCCATTTTACTTTTTTAGAATCCTTTTTATATCCAAATGCATAATAAAGTAATGGCATCAATCCAGAAACCAAAGAAAATATCCAAAATATATATTTATAATTATCTCGTAAATTTCCATTATAATCACCAACAAACCAGGAAATTGCAAATAAAGCAAATGTTACTCTTGTAAATGTTGCATTTAGTTTTAACATTTCTTCACACCTTTCCAAATGTATTTATCCTCAGGTACTAACCCCCTTTCTTCTTTATGTACTCTCGGAGTCTCTTTGTGCCTGATTTTGCAAAATGGTTTTTTGTCAGATATGCACAAATTTATGAGGCGTACGTGGAGCGTACGTTGATTAAATTTGTGTATAGCTGGCGGAAAAACAGTCGCAAAAGTGGGTGCAAGGGAGATTCCGAGAGTACATCTTTATCTGCCTACTAAATTTTTTTGCAAAAGATAATTACTCAACTTTTGTATAATCTCCTCATCTACGGTCGGATCAAATTTTCGTGCAAAGAAACATTTTGAATTTATAAGTTCTTCATACTCTTTACTCGTCCAAACATATGGTTTTCCACGCCCCCAATCAATTTTTCTAAGACAGGCTGGTAGTTCCCCCTCTTTTCTTCCCTCTTGGTACAACCTTTTCTTGTATACCGAATTGTTTATAATTGTCTGTAAAAAAACCTCATCACAACATCTTGTATATCTAAAATATTTTCTAATCCATTTTTCTTGTTTTACCACCTCCTGTGCCAGTTGGTGGGTTATACTAAACCACTCCGGTCCCTTTTGGAGTTCTATTTTCTGACCTTTCAAGCGATCTACTCCAAAACAACGCTGCACCTTTAAAGAAACTAAATCCATCAAATACAATAAAATATATTTTCCTCTTTTATAATTTCTTCCATATCGATCCTGAAAAAAATAATACTGTTTCACTCTTTGAAGCTCCTTTTTACTCGGCTCCGGCCGATCAAAAGAAACAAACTCCTTCCCATTTTCTCTTTGAAAAAATGCGTGAATTTCATCTTGTGTTTTTATGGGCAAATCTGCACCGGATAATAAATGATAATACTGATAGTCTTCGTTTTTTATTGCCGCCTTTATTAAATTGATCGTACACTGCGCAATGGAATAACCTCCCCAATTTATTTTTATCCTTGGTATAAAAAATACCCTTGAAGCATGTACGTCACTTATAATAGCTTCCATATCTATCTTTCCTGCATCTTGATCAATATGAATATATATATCATTCCTTTTATCATCTAGTAACAGCAATTCTTTTTGCAATAATGAAAAATGCTTATGTGCCATGATTAAATACGCATGTCTGCCCATCTTTTTTCCTCTCACTAATCCTAATCCAATCCTAATAGCACCTGATCTAAATATGCATAACTTTCCTGTCTTATTTTCTCTTTTTTTTCCTGAACGATAGAATAATCGATTGCCGTATTTGTTAATTGCTCCATTTTATCCCATTCCCCAAGTTGAAAAATTCGATCTGACAACGAAAACTCTTCTAACAGAGATTTTACTTTTTTTATTCTGCTGGGATTGGTTAAAAATGCTGCAAAATTTCGTTGCATAAGTATAGAAAAAACTGCACCATGAAATGTTCCAGTAAACACAAATTGTGCATTTCGAAACATTTCTATCCACTGAAACGGTGAAAGATTCACAGTTATCGCAGAGTAATATTTTGCGTACTCTCCTGCACCCAATAGTTTTATCCGCTTCTTTTTCATAAGTGTTTTTAACCGTTCCACTCCCTCTTTTGGTAATTTATCACAATAATACATAAGAATGTACTTTTCATTTTTCCATTTTTTTGTAACGTCATCTTCATAAACGGGGAAATTATATAAAAATGTAGGATCTGCTACTCGTTTTGGTCTTTTTCCCAATACCCTTTCTACTAAAGTTTCCGCTCCTAACTCTCTTACTGATATATGTGTAAAATTATGTAATCCTTTTTGTACATAATCTGGAATGGAATGTTCCAAATTAACGCTTCCGCAACTAGGCGCATAAGCCACAATGCGCTTTGCTTGCAGTCCTATTGCAAATTTAACACAGGATACCGCCTTGTCCTCATAATTCCAAACTTCATCACTTCCAATTATGATAACATCCAACCCTAATTTATTAATTTTCTCTGCACAATGTACTCTTTTCGTAAGATGGAAATTTTCTTTTTCTGCTTTGGAAAATGTCTTCGGAAGTTTTATTTTCTGCACATACGCTTTCAAACTTTCCCTTTTTGCAAAAAAACGAAAACACCCGCATACATTGATAATTTCATGCTTTCGGTTTACATAATTTATAATGAAAACGTTTGCCTGTGGATACTTTTCTACTAAATACTGCTGTAGTGCATAGGTCTGTAAAAATGCACCATAATTTTTTATATAATGATGTGTAATAATCCCAATATTCATTCTATTTTGTCCCTCTTCTTCCAAATACATACCTACTGATATACTGCTGTTGTATCTCTCACTTTTCTTTGCCTACTTCTACTTAGGGATGCGACTTTTCTTGCATCTGATATACTTTAAGTGTTTCTTTTACAATAACATTCCAATCAAACTTTTCCCGTACATAAGCGATACTTGCACACTGCTCCGTCGTTTCCCGCTGTAATAATTCCTGCAATTTTTCTTTTAAATCTTCTACATTTCCCTGCTTAAAACTTACTGCATATTGCCCCGCCAATTCTAAATTTTCTGGAATATCACTGATTAAGCATGGTCTTCCATATCCCATAGCTTCCAGTAAACTAATTGGCATCCCTTCTACATCACTTGGAAGTACATAAAAACTACAATTACTAAACAATTCTTCCAAAATATTTCCCTGCACAAATCCAAGCATTCGAATACGAGGATCCGTCTCTGCCATCTTTTTTATTTTTTTATAATACTCGCAGGTATGACTGCAATCCCCTGCAATCACTAATTTTTTTTCCGTATTGCACATTTTAAATGCCTGAATTAAATAATGGACACCTTTTTCTGGAACAATTCTCGCTAAAAAAAGAATATACCCATTTTTCTCTAATCCAAATTGTTTTCGGATCGCAGATACTTTTCTTTTCTTTGGCACAGTAAGACCATTTGGAAGATAAACCGTTTCTCTTTTATAAGTATCATAAAAATACTTTCTCATATTTTCTGATAGCACAATAATCTGATCCGCTTTTTTTACTGCAATTTTTTCTCCCAATTTTATGTATTTTTTTGCAAGTCCTCCCCACTTTGCTCGTTTCCAATCCAATCCATGTATTGTTGCAATAATACGGGTTCCAAATAGTTTTGGTAACCAAAGCATCGCACATGGTCCCTCCGCATGATAATGTATTACATCATATTTTCCAAAAGTGGCATGCACACTTGCTAATACGGAATAAACCAATGCATTCCATCCTCCCTTTTCTATCGTTGGTATCTGTATGATCTTAATATTTTTATATTCCTTTAAAGATGTTTTTGCACAAGTTAACCTGGATTTCTTTTTCTCTTTTCGATTGTATACTACCACTTGATGTCCAAGCGCAGCCATCCTTGTTGCCAATTCTTCCACTACAACTTCCACCCCACCCTCTCTGGATGGAATGCGTTTATGACCTAACATTGCAATTTTCATACACAACCTCCGTCACTCCTTCTGTACTAAATCCAATTCCTTTAAAAAAGTTATCTTTTGTTTCGCTCGTTTTACATCCATAGCCACAGAAAACGCTTTGTTGTGTCTAACAAAATATAGATTGCATTGATGAATTGCACGATGTATCCACGCAATCCAAATGAATATAGGATACCTCCTGGCATACATATATCGAAAAGAAAGATCCCGACTACTGGGAAACAACGTTTTCAACCATATTTTTCTCTTACTGATTTTCTTATTTTGTCCTATAGAAATAGACTGAAACACAATAGAAGATGCCCTTCGTTCTTTTTCCCATTCCTCTAAATTTGTTTTTAAAATCCCTGTATCATAAAATTGCTGCAACATGGTCCTTGCAATCTCTTCGCTATAACCTTCTCCCAAAAAAATATTTTTTGTCATGCCAAAGTAATAACAACCAATACAAAATAAAATACGACAAAACGTAGTATACTTTAATACTTCTATTTTTTTCCAAAAATCCTGTTTATCTATTTTTTTCTCATATGTATTAATATATAACACGATATCAAGCATATTCTTTAAAGTGCACCCATTATAAGAAATATGCTTTGCCAGATGAAAAATCAAAAAGATTAAATGCTGCTCATATCCTAATGTTTCCATAACAACACCACAGACATTCACTGTGACTCTGCTTTCTTCTTCTGGTAAATCCATACTTTCTAAGCATTCTACCCGTTCCCCTGCATACTCTTCATATAAACGGTAATGTACCTCCAATGTCAAAATAGAATTATATTCATATACAGGTACTGTTTTTTTAGAATGTTTCAAATTTTTCTTAAAATGCATTTTATCTAGCAAGTTTTCCATATCTGTGTGATTTTCTTCTTCTACATAGAGATCTATATCACAGGAATTTCGAAGCAACGGTTCTGGATATAAAGCAGACAAAATCGGTCCTTTCAATATCATTAGCTTTATTTTTTGTTTTTTGGCTTCCTGTAACACTTGCTCTAACAAATCATAAGATTGTAATTTACGGATCCCGATTTGGATACTAAGTTTTTTAAGCCAGTCCATTTTTTCCGTATCTGGTTGTTGTTCCAAAGGTAGCTCTTGTACCTTTTTATATAATATTGTAAGAACCTCACCAGCTCCTGCTGCCGCAAAAATAGTTTCCCAATCTATTTTTTTTGCTGGCTTAGACAAGTTTTCCTCACACACAATGCACTTTAGTATATAAAGTAAATATTTTATATTTTCACTCATAACGCCTTTTGTTCTCCTACATTGAATCTTGATTTAACCTATTTTATTTTTTTCTTCTGCTTTGCGCTCCTTTTGTATTGTGTATATCCATAGCGATCCACTTGATTGACAACAATACCAAGCAGATTTCCACCATATTTTTGAAAAATCTCCACACATTCTATTATTTGCTTTTTATAACTTTTGTACGGGGCGGCCACAAGAATAATCTGATTTGTTTCTCTTAAAACAGCAATCGCATCCGATGTACTTCCCATAGCTGGTACATCCACTAAGATAATGTCATATTCTTTTTTAAGCATTTTAAAAAGGTTGTGCATTCGCCTAGAGCATAAGAATGGCACCGGATCTACTATCTTTCCTCCCGGTACAACATCTAAATCTTCTAAAATAGTTGGATATATAATATTTTCTAATGTACAGATTCCCAGCAAGTATTCTGCCAATGTATTGGCACATTCTCTCCCTATCTGTTTTTCCATTCTATCTTTTCTCAAATCTGCATCCACAAGTAAAACATGCTTTCCAGATTTTGCCAATCCCGCTGCCAAATATAACACAGTCGTACTTGTTCCAACAAAAGGATCTGTTCCGCAAACTAAAAAAACAAAGCCTTTTTGTACCTCTATTTCCGTACCTTGCTGCACATTTCTTTTCTCTTCTTCTTTATTTTTCTGATATTGTGCATACAATTTCACCATGACGCTATCAAATGCCTCTCTCACCTCTTTATGATCCGGTAGTGCAATATCTAAAAGTAATTTTTCTTCCATTCTGCCTTCCTCCTACTTTTTGATTTCCGGTATTACCCCTAAAAGTTCAATAGTTCCATCTAAAGTACATTCCTCATAATCCTGTATTTTAGGTGAAAATATGGTACAAAATACTACGATTGCACAAATAAGGAAAAAACCTACTCCTGTAAAAATTAGTAAAGTAAGCTTTCGATTTCTTGCATCTCCGCTATAATAAGTAGCATGATCGGCTTTTTCAAATACTTGTATATTTTCTAACCCAGTTAAGTTTTTATACTCTATTACAAACGCTTCCGCTACTGCATTTGCAACCTCTACTGCTGTCTTTTTATCATAAGAATACGTGGAAACATATAAAAAATTACCACTGATAGAAATCTGGTACATGGATTGAATATTATGAACGGTAATCCATTCAATATTCAACATTGCTACCGCCCTTTTTGCCACATTACTACTTTCCACTACCTCCGAAAATTCCTCGATACCAATTTCTCGATTCTTTGTACCTTCTTCTTTTTCTCCATAATAAAACATACTATAAATAGATGCGGTTGCTGAATAATTTCCCATCTCTTTCACATTCAACATCATATAAATTCCAATTAATAAACTCAAAAGAACAATCAGTGCGATCAGCCTTTTTTTTCTCCATAATTCATAAAAGCATCGCCTACAATTTATTTTCATTTCCAAAACTGGTACTCCTCCACTTTTACTGCTTCCTCCAGCTTTTTACAATACCAAGGCAAACCATTCCGATTGCCAGTAAAATCATTCCTTTTACTATATTCTTATGTAAAGTATCCTCTTTTTTTACTTGTCTATCGCTATTAAAATCCTTTTCTATTTGCGTATTGGCAATTACCGTAACCATTTCTTCGCAAATTTCTTTTGTAATCTTTTTTCCTTCTGCATCGTTATAAGAAAATGTAAGTTCTATCTTTTGTTCGCCCAGATCTTGAAAAGTAACATACAAATCCTTATATTTTGACATTCCTGACTCAATATTTCCTATTTCTATAGAAGAACCATCTTCCTTCACATTACCCTTTATGTGAATTTGTGAATCTCTTAATGTTATGTCACTTCCATTTGCATAACTAACACTAATCAATGCCTTTATTCCAGCTTTTGCATTTTCCGGAATAGACACATTATTAATCTCTAATTCTCCATTATTATTTACCGGGATTGCTACCGTTACCTGATTTTCTCTATCTTCTCCTTTTGCCGTTTCATATTCTATCCGTAACAAAATATCCGCCTTTTCTGTCTCAATAGCAGTAGGAATATCTACCTTAAAAAAAACTTTTACCATTCCATTTGATACAATCTTTTCCACATATTTTTGATTACTTTCTCCATACACCGGCGTAATTCCAGTGGTAGAACTCATTTGTATAAAAATGTTCTTTGCACTTGCTGCTCCTCCAATATTTTTTAGTTGAAATGCAAGTGTAGCTGTAGAACCTGGTGTAAAGTCTCCCTTTTCTATACTATAAGAATCTACTACAACACGATTTCCAGCAGCGTATACAATATTTTCTTGATTCCAAAAAGGAAACCTAAAAAGTATCAACAACAAAACTCCAAAGGCAAACACGCTTTTCCTTTTTCTTTTTTTTCGTATATATCTCCCCATCCACTCTCTTTCCTTTCCAGCCTTCCAATACCTAATAGGCAACTAGGGTTTTTGCTCGCAAAATGCTAGCATGTTCGTAGTATTACAAAGCAAAAAAATACCATGGTACAAAATCAATTGCTAAACTTTGCTACCATGGCATATTCCTTCCCAGTTCCCCCGGTTACATAAAATGAACCACATCTTAGCCATGCATGTGCTATCATTCGTGTATCATCTTGTGTCCCAACACCTAAATACAATGTGGTTTCCACCTTTCTGCGTTCCAGTATTTTTCTAGCCGCTAACGCTCTTACAAAACATTTACTTTCCCATGGCGTTTGATCGGCAATTCGATTTACCTCATACGAAACTCTTACTGCCCAATAATAATCACGTTTTTCGACCATCCTTGGACTTTCTTTATCACGAACACCTAAGTATTTTTCTAAGCGTTTCATTGGCATATGAAATACTACACAATGATACCACAAACAGAAAAACCAGGCCTCTAATATAATCCTACGATTTTTATTATATTTTATGTACTTTATTATATTCATTTAATTCCCTCAATAAATTCTAATTCTTCCAATTGTTCTAGAAATTTAATGGTGGAACTTACACACTGTTCTTCTTCTACATCATACTCTTGTAATAATTTTTCAATAATAGATGCTACCGATACCTTATCTTCCAATAAATCCCAAATAGCATTTCCAACACCTTTTAGCATAAAATATTTGCCCTGAGTAAAATCAACCATAACTTTTTCCCCAGCTAACTCTGTTACATTGGGCAATTTCTTGACTTTTATGCGCCCCTCTCTTTTTATCATTTTTTCATCTTCCTTTCCAAACTCCTTTCTCTGTTCACATACCATTTCAACATTCTCATATCCACAGTTATACGTTTCCCATCTCTTTTGTAAAGGAAAGTCAGCTGTATTCACAGCTGACCTTTCTTTTTGTTATCTTTTAATTGTGTGTTGTAACTTCTCCAGACAATTCTGGATTTGTATCTTCTCCGCTGCAAAAACTAGCCCAATAATAACCATTCTGGTCTACTCTGATTTCATCAAATCTGCTACAAACATGTTTTCCCTGTGCTGTACAGCTCATATCTAAAGAAACAAGCTTAGGATTATGCCATTTTTTCATTTTTCTCCTCCACTCCCGCTTTTTCCTCTATAAGGTAGCACGTTTTTTTTGTATTGTAAATAATTCTAACAACTTTGTAACATTGTTAAGATCTTTTGCGCAATAATTTCCGAATAAAAACCATTTATTGGTCGAATAATCTGATATACAGGGACTTTTTGTGCTATTTTAAATATAGATTGATGCATTCGTTCGGTAATCCCCATTACATCCAACATAAGCCCCTGAAAGACATTATGATAAAGCAAATTTATTTTTTCTATTCCGTCTACCCTTCGAACCTCTATTGCATCTGCATAGGTCAATCCCAATTCCACAATCATTGCTAATGGTATATCCTCTTTACAATAACCCTCCTGCAAAAACATTGCATATTTATCTTTTTCCGGATTAATATAGGTTAACCTATCAAAATCTAACTTTTGCCTTAATGCAGTATCTTTGCATACTCTTTGTACCGGAAATGCCGGTGATACCATTACTTTCCCATTTTTTAACTGTAACGGCGTAATATCATCTGCTATAAAATTTCCACCCTGTTGTCTTAAAATCATATTTGTAGTTGATTTTCCCGCACCGGAACCGCCTAGTAACAGAACCGCTTTACCATCTTTTTCCACTGCACCGCTATGCATAGGAAATACTTCTCTTTGAAACAAAAGCAAAGAAAACGCAGAACCCAGCAAATGATAATTGCGAATCAATTCTGTCATTCCTTCGCCCTCCTTCCAAACAAGAATATGGTTTCCATGGGCAATATAATACATCCCAATCCCTTTCATATAAAACCATGCAATTTGTCGATCTACGCTGCAAGTTACTCCAGTCTCCAAAACCTCTTTCACAGCAAGTGGTGGCATTCCCATTTCTACAAATATATCATATTTCTGTGCTTCTACTTCCATCGCCTCGTCAATAGAAAATGAGCTTTTTACGATATAACCAAATATTTTATAATACTTCATATCCTCTCCCAAACACTACTCTTTTTCATTTACACCAAAAAATACAGACAATGCACAAATATTTAGTAATTCCGTATACAAGAAGTATTCTTCTTCCTGTTTTTCCATACCTTTATATTCCTGCAATAATTTTGTAAGTTTTTCTTTGTCAATATAAGAAAGCAAACGTTTGTTTTTACATAACGTTTCGATCTTTTTTTCATTTTTTCCTTTGTTTCGTTTTAGACGAACAATGAAATCCGCACTCTGTTCTCCTCTATGCCGAAGCATACCTGTAATTTTATCTGGAATAATTCCTTTCATATAGTATCTGGAAAGTCTTCTCTCTATGCCATCATGTACAAAGCATTCCATTGGAAGGCTAAGACAAAGTTCTATCATCCGTTTATCCTTTGTCGGATCACGAACTAAAACTCCATGTATTAAAGAAAAATGGGTATCATACATCCCAAGTTGTGCAAAATTTATAGGATCAAACATAAAATTACACATTTGTATCTCATTATCCAAAATTCCTCCACCAGAATTATGCACTAAAGTATTTATATGACTATTAATAGCATACTTTTGAAGCAATTCTTCTCGTAAAACAGAACGATCCACATAATTTTGCATGCGATGGTTTTGTATCCACTCCTTTAGCAAAGCTTTCCATACCCTTTTCTTAGGCACTCCCATTCTTTTTGAAAAAGCCCTCGTTTCTTTCCTTGCCTTTAAAAAGTGAAAATGTTTCATCTGATATAACAAATGCGTCAATATTTTTCCATAGGATACCGTAGCATTTCCATTTTGTCCTTTCAAGAGAATATAACACTCTTGCTCTCTGCATTTCTTGTATATTTCATCAATCCACATAACATTTGGAGCAGACTTTGTGGGAACTTCCAACAACGGCACTATGGTCTCTACTTTTGTCAATCCGTCCATGCCAGTACATGGAACCAAATTCACTTGAAAATTAGCATATTTTTTCTTAATTTCTTCTGCTCCCCACGCTTCATTCGCTATAGAATACGCATCTTCACTCTGAAATTCTCCATCTGGTATCGAAGTAAAGCCAAATAATTTTTTGCCCTGTTTTTTCAAATGTTCTGCTGCAATACAAGCAATTCCTGTAGAATCCAACCCACTACTAACCATGATGCCTGTATTTTTTTTCGAACGAAGTACATCCTTTACACACTGCTGGTACGTTGAAAGAAAAATTTCCTTACACGTTTCATCCTCAAAAGGAAGTTTTTCTCTTTTTTTCAATGGTTCCCAGTACGCCTTTTTCTCCATTTCATGTTCAGATACCCGCAAATACGTGCCTGCTTCCAATTGCAAAATTCCATCATATGGTGTAATTTCTCTAAAAATTTCCATATCCGGCGAATTCGTTGCCTGGCAAGCTGCTATCCATTTTTCATTATATTTCATGTGCGGATATACCTTTAGAATTGACGAAAATGTAGTGGAAAATGCAAAACCCTCTTTGCCATTATAATAGTTTACGCATCGACTTGCTGTATGATCTGTATATAGAAAAAGACTATTTTTCTGCATATCATAAATAGCAATTGCAAATACGCCACGAAGTAACTTTACAAATTTTTCTCCCCATTTTACATAAGCTAGATAAAGCAGTTCTCCATCAGCTACACCAGGGTTACTTATACCTAATTGCTGCATCAATTCCAAACGATTATCTAATACAACATCTGCAGTCATAAGGACTTCCTGTCTTTCGCGTTTATATGGTAACACTTCCCGCTCCGCTTCCTGTGTAAAACATTGCAGTCCACAACCAAACTCTGCAATACCCATGCGCTCTGTATGATAGCGATCAATCTTATAGGCATACAATGCAGATTCCATTTTTTTTATTTGAGATGTGTATTCCCTATTTCCCCAATGACAAATTCCATAAATCGCAGACATTTTCATTCCCCCATGCATTCTACCTTACTACTATTCTTACAATAGTTACTTGCTATCTGACATAAATTCACTCTACTGTCTTATGCAAAACCTTCGTGGATAATAACTCAATTTTAGTACCTATGATCCTTACCCATGAAGCAGTATAATCCATTTCATTATAATTTTTCAAAAAACAATTGTCAATGATAACAAAAATGAGATATAATAAGCAGGCGGTGTTATGGTTACTGTTCACTAACCTGTTACATACATTGACATATTTTTCATTTGTGAGGTGCTATAATGAATGATAAGATTCTTTTCATCGATAACGATTCTGAAATTTTACAAATGAACAAATGCTATTTTGAAAACGCTGGATATTCTGTTTTCATTGCAAAAAATACAAATGAGGCAATGCCATACATACAAAACAATACTTTATCTTGTATTATCTTAGAAGTTACGTTACCGGAAGTGGATGGATTTACTTTCTGTAAACAACTTCGAACCTTTTGCAATATTCCCATCCTTTTTTTATCTGACAGAGTAATGGAAGATGACAAAATACATGGTCTGCTATATGGCGCAGATGATTATGTCACCAAGCCTTACAGTCTGCGAGAACTGGATGCACGTATCAAAGTAAATATTCGAAGAACACAACTGAGCAGGACACTTGATAAACAAACATCTATTTGGGAATTTTCTTCCCTTTGTATTCATTTACTGTCTCATAAAGTGACTTGGAAAAAACAAGAAATTCCTTTGTCAAACCGAGAATTTGATTTATTGTTTTTTCTAGCAAAAAATGCTGGAAAAATCTGCACTTTTGAAGCTATTGGCAACTCCATCTGGGGTTCTTATCTGCCAACAGATCGACGCTCCATTATGGTAAATGTAAGTCGGCTTCGAAAAAAAATGGAACACTACATAGGCAATTCTACCCTGATTGAAAATGTCCGTTCGAAAGGGTACCGTTTCAAACATAACTAAAATCATTTCTTTCACTGTCAGATAAATAGAACATTCTTCTACACATTCCACAAAGTACCAAAGTGAAATATATTCCACAAAACATTATAACTACTTAAATATTTCGTTAGGAGGTCCTTTTTTGTTTCATAAACTGAAAATATTTTATCATGACAGAGAAAATCAAAAAAAATATGCAACATGGCTTTTTTCCTATACAAAACCATATCTTCGCTCCCTCTCCCTGATGCTTGCTTTTCAAATCACTGCAAGTCTATTAAGTTTAGGTATGTCCTTAATCAGCAAAACGATTATTGATTGTGCTACATCTGGCAAAACCATTTCTTATGCCATTTTACTATTTATCGTATTATTAATACTATCGCAAGCCATTACAATCCTCACTTCTCTGATATCTATTGTTATAAGTGAAAAATTTTCGTTTGGTATACGCAAAAATGTATATGAAAAAATTTTACGCTCCGACTGGCTCTCTGTCAGCAAGTACCACACTGGTGACCTGATGACAAGACTAACCAGTGATACCGATGCAGTTGCAACCGGAATTTCAGGAACAATCCCTTCCATTCTTCTATTAATCGTACAGCTAGGTTCCAGTTTTATTACCCTATACATATTTGAGCCTTTTCTTGCTATTTCCTCTCTTATACTTGCACCGATTGCCTTTTTTTCCAGTACTATTTTAGGACAGAAGCTAAAACGATTACAAGTCAAGGTGCAAGAATCAGAAGCACAATATCGTTCTTTTATTCAGGAAAGTTTAAGTAACCTTATGGTAATCAAATCCTTCTGTAATGAAAACTATGCTGTTTCCCGTTTAAACACTTTGCGTACAGAACGGTTACATTGGATTTTAAAGAAAAACCGTATGAGTCTTGCTACTTCCAGTACGATTAATGTAGGCTTTCAATTTGCATATATTCTTGCTTTCACCTGGGGTGCCTTGGGTATCGCAAACGGCAGGATTACTTATGGTACCATGTCTCTTTTTCTTTCTTTAGTAGGACAAGTACAGGCACCACTTATTTCTCTGGCACAAACAATCCCAAGGATTATTTCTATTCTTGCAAGTGCCGGACGTATTATGGAAATTCAAAATCTACCATCCGAAAAATATGCCAAACAAACCATAGAAACTACCTCTATTGGAGCAAAACTAGAACATATTTCCTTTGGATACCATTCCCATTTAGTGTTAGATAATGCTTCTTTGGAGATTAAGCCTGGTGAAACGATTGCCATTGTAGGAGAATCCGGTATTGGAAAAACCACTTTGATCCGCCTTATTCTTTGTCTTTTAAACAGTTCTTCCGGACAAATTTCTTTTTATAATGACCAAGGACAAATGGAAGCTGCAAACGCAGGCTCTCGCAGTTTTATTTCCTACGTTCCCCAGGGAAATACCTTATTTAGTGGAACCATTGCCGAAAATATACGAATGGGGAAATACGATGCTACAGAAAGCGAACTAATCTCCGTTCTAAAAGCCTCCAATGCTTATGCCTTTGTAGAGCAACTTCCAAACGGCATATATACAGAAATCGGTGAAAAAGGACATGGTATCTCAGAAGGCCAGGCACAACGCATTGCAATTGCAAGAGCCCTAATACGAAACGCTCCTTTTTTAATCTTAGATGAAGCAACTGCGTCCCTTGATGCACAAACAGAATTACAAGTTTTAAATGGTATCCGTTCTCTACATCCAAAACCAACCTGTATACTAATTACACATCGTCTATCTGTATTAAAATATTGTGATAGAGAACTTAGAATTGAAGATAAAAAAATAAAAGCTGGTTCCTTATAAACATCCCCAGCTAAACCATTACTTTCCTTATAAAACAAAATGGGCTGTGCAATAGGTATTTTTATAACAAACCTAATGCAACAGCCCTGTTTTTAAAATGCGCCCTTTCTACACACTACCTGAATAATTGTTTTTAACAAAATCTCTATATCCAACAAGACATTCCATTGATCAATATATTTTGTATCTAATTCTACAATTTCATCAAAATTTGTAACTGAACTTCGCCCGCTTACCTGCCACATACCTGTAATTCCCGGCTTTATACTCATTCTTCTCCAATGACTTCTTTCATATAATTTCACTTCGTCCAAAGTTGGTGGTCTGGTTCCAACCAAACTCATCTCACCCATTAAGACATTAAAAAATTGTGGCAATTCATCTATACTTGTTTTTCGAATAAACTTGCCGACTTTGGTAATCCTAGGATCATCCTGCATTTTAAACATACATTGACTATTCATCTCATTTTGTTCCATTAACTCCATTTTCTTTTCCTCTGCATCTGCGCACATACTTCGAAATTTATACATAAAAAAATGTCTTCCATTCAATCCAACACGCTCCTGTTTAAATATAACTTTTCCAGGCGAATCCCATCTAATTGCGATTGCCGTAAGCAGCATTACAGGACATGTTATAAGAATACCGACCAAACTTCCCAAAATATCTATCGCACGTTTTAAAAAACGTTCTGTAACATTCAACGACACGGTATGATACGTCAATACCGGATAAGTACCCATACTACTAACATAGTTTTGTACGCTATCTGCCTGAAATGGATTCATAATAATTCGTACAGTAACCCCCATCTCCACACACATATTTAAGTACGGTTGTATCTCTGTTTGATGTTTTTTTCTTTGCATAACATACAACTGATCGATGCCATAAAAATGAAGGATTTTTTCCAAATCGCTTAATTTACCGATATATTCATCTTTATTATAATCTGCCTCGTCTATACATATATAACCAATCCGTTTCATCTCTACATTACTTTTTTTCATAAATCGTTCAAAACGATGAAAACATTCCGGATTCCCTACCAGCAATGTTCTTGGGGCATGCGCAAAATATTTCATAAAACATCCTCGAACTAAAAACGAATTTCCAAGAAGAAAAAAATAAGAAAGCAACAAACACATGACATAAAATTGATGGTCAATTGTCGCTTTCCCTATATAAAACAGCAATATGGAAATTACACTTGCCGAAACCATAAACGAGCTGGAAACACGCCTTATCATTCGATCCGCATAAAAAAAAGTAGTTACATTATATAATCCTGCCTCCTTATTTTCCAATATAAATAGGATTAAAAATATCACACAAATCATAAAATATTTGCCCTGAAAAAAAATAGAACCAATCCCCGAAAAGAAACCTGCCAATAAAAAGGCAGTTATACAAAAGATACAATCGGAAGCAATATATACTAAATTTGTACTTGCATCACGATTAAACCTTCCCATCTTTAATCAACCTTTCTATCCTCCCCTTACTTAATCTCGGTCACATAACTCCCTTCTCCGTACGTTTCTTTATCCGGTTTCATTATTTTTCTATTATAAAACTATAAAACACGTATGCTTGTGTTCCTTTTAAGAGTTTAGATACTTTCGCATGCTTTTCAATGCATTTTTTTCCAATCGTGACACTTGTGCCTGAGAAATATCCACTTCTTTGGCTACTTCCATCTGTGTTTTTCCCTGAAAAAACCGCATTGCAATAATATCATACTCTCTTTGATTTAACTGTTTTAATGCCTCTTTCACGGCTATATCCTGTATCCATTTTTCTTCTTTATTTTTCTTGTCGCTAATCTGATCCATAATATAGAGCGTGTCTCCTCCCTCTGTATAAACAGGTTCGTATAAGGAAACCGGACTCTGAACTGCATCCATTGCATACACGATATCTTCGCTTTTCACACCCAGCTTTTTGGCAATCTCTTGGATGGTCGGTTCCTTATCCGACTGTTTCATCATAGCCTCTTTTGTATAAATTGCTTTATAAGCAATATCTCGCAACGAACGACTCACGCGTATAGTATTGTTATCTCTTAGGTAGCGTCTGATCTCACCAATAATCATAGGTACTGCATATGTGCTAAATTTTACTCCTTGTGTTATATCAAAGTTATCCACTGCCTTCATAAGACCTATACAACCGATTTGAAATAAATCATCTACATTTTCATTATTATTAGAAAAACGCTGGATGATGCTTAATACTAATCTTAAATTGCCCTTAATATAGGTTTCTCTTGCCTCTTTATCTCCTTTTAAAATTCTTTCAAATAATATTTCTTTTTCCTGATTTTTTAATAACGGTAACTTTGATGTATTTACTCCACATATTTCTACTTTATATGATGCCATGGCAATTCTCCTCCATTTACCTTTTGAAATAGGATTGCCATTTTTTTCTTTTTTATGCTTCCATACGTAACATTTCTCTACGTAATCGCTTCATAATCTTTTTTTCTAATCTAGATATATACGATTGTGAAATTCCCATCAAATCTGCCACTTCCTTTTGGGTTTTTTCATCTCCATCTCGATTATTTAACCCAAAACGCATTTCAATAATAGAACGTTCCCTTTCTGTTAATTTCTCCAATGCTTTTGCCAGCAAACTTTTATCCACTTCATTTTCTATATTCTGAGAAATTAAATTTTCATCCGTTCCCAATATATCTGATAATAATAACTCATTTCCGTCCCAATCTACATTTAATGGTTCATCAATGGAAACCTCTAATTTTGTTTTATTATTTCTCCGCAAATACATTAAAATTTCATTTTCAATACATCTGGAAGCATAGGTAGCAAGTTTAATATTTTTTTCAATGTTAAATGTATTGATTGCTTTTATAAGTCCGATTGTGCCAATCGAAATTAAATCCTCTACATCCACACCAGTATTATCAAATTTTTTCGAAATATATACGACTAAACGCAAATTATGTTCTACCAGGGTTGCTCTCGCTCTCTGACTTTCTTCGCCCTCTTCCATCAAAGCTAATATACACGCCTTTTCTTCTTCTGAATTTAATGGTGAAGGTAATACTTCTGCACCTCCTATATAATGTAAATCTCCTCTCTGTGGAAATAAGACATTCCGAAAATCCGGAAGCATACGAAATTGAAATTTATGTTGCATTGATACCTTTAATAGCATTTTAATCCTCCATTTATAAATTTTATTTAATATAACTACTATGTAATATCATTTGATATTTTCCTTGGACTGCTATTTTTTCTTTACAAAACGCTACTAATGCATTGGAATAATCTGTATATCCTTTTTCCTTTTTTAAACGCAAATGTTCAAAATATATTCCTGGCATAACACCTTCTTGTTTTCCTACACTGCAAAAGGGAATCCAAATTATTTTTTCCTTACATGTAACACAATCTTTTTTATATAACAATAAATTTTCCTGTCTTTCAAACTCTTCCTTTTCAAAAAAAGGGCGTAAAAAATTGTGTTCAACTACTACAACCGGTTCTCTCGTCCATGGATGATACAAACAATTGCCCGTATCTAACAAACCAATTCCTTTTTGCACTACTCCATTTTTTTCTAGCTCAATTTGAACACAACGTTTTCGAATATGTTCGGATCTTTCCATTATAAATTTGTATATATAGGCCAAAAACAGTAAAATAACTGACTTCACACAAAGCATTGGGAAAGTCACTACTACGTTTGCGCAGAAATATCTTGCTTCCGTTCTCGACTTGTTTCCAACCATTAAGATTCCCGCATAAATTACTGTGCCAAGAAATAAATTTAGTAAACAAGATTTGTATTTTTCTCTTTCCATTTTTCCATATACAATCCATAACATTACTAAAATAATTCCTATCATACACAGCATTTGCAAAATCAAACCTATGTAATGATACTGTATTGGCATATTATGAAGTTGTACCTCCATAACAACCGCAGCTCCGCTGGCAAACATTCCACCGCATAGAATCCGAAAAGTTCCGACATATTTTCTACTTATAATACGCAACCATACAAGTAAGGTCTCATTGATTATAAAATTTGTCAAAAAAAATACGTCCAAATATAAAATTTGGTTCATTGTCACCTCCATTTATATCAATTGACCTTATTGTAACTTGTATATTTTGCGAAACTTGTCAGATTGTGGGGATTATATCAGAAAACCTTTCGACCTAATTCGTTATTTTTCTCCATGTATACGAGCTAATCCTCCATAAATTGCAGTGAACAAGTCCACCTCCCTCTCTAAATCCTTCCTGCATAAGGAATTTACTCCATCTCTTCTATGGCAAAATGCAGCCTATTTGCAACATTATTCTTTGCATATCAATACACCTTATCGTGAATCAGTTGTTACTCTATAGAACGAATATTCTCTGTAGAATCACAAAAAGACTACACGATATTTCTATCATGTAGTCTTTCTTCTTCTCTATATGTTTTCGAGAATGTCACAATACACAAATCCCTTATTACATGGATTGCATTATGTGTTACATTCCTTTATTTTTTTCCTTTTCTCTGTAAGAAATCTGGTATTTTAATACCACCACCATTATCCATACCAGAAGATAAGTTTGGTGTATCATTGATACGCTGTGTTTCATAAGAAGTTCTGGAAATATTGGATTGTGGTCTGCTTATTGCCTGGCTTCTAGCTGTTTGTACCGGTTTAACAGGACTAACTGGTCTAACTGTCTGTGCGGGCTTTACAGGTGCCTGCGAATTGAAGTTTGTCTTCATAGCATTGTTCATTAAAGTACTTGCTGAACGTGGCTGTGGCTGTTCAGTCTCTTCCAGACCTGTAGCAATAACTGTAATCACAGCAGAATCTGGAGCTGTATCATCATACATGGCACCAAAGATAATGTTTGCTTCCTCTCCAGCTAACTCTTCTACATATGTAGCTGCTTCATTTGCCTCAATCAAGCTAATATCACCGGAAATATTAATGATAACATCCGTTGCTCCCTCAATTGTTGTTTCCAATAGAGGACTGGTAATAGCTTCCTTAACTGCATCTACACATTTTTCGTCCCCTTTTCCAATACCAATACCAATATGGGCAATTCCCTTGTTGGACATAACCGTACTAATATCAGCAAAATCCAAATTAATCAATCCTGGCACATTGATCAAATCAGTGATTCCCTGTACACCCTGTTGTAGTACTTCATCTGCCTTACGTAATGCATCTGGCATTGTTGTTCTTCGATCCACGATTTCTAATAATTTGTCATTTGGTATCACAATAAGAGTATCCACACTTGCTTTCAATTTTTCAATACCACCAATAGCATTGTTCATACGGGTTTTTGCTTCAAAACGGAAAGGTTTTGTTACAATACCAACCGTTAAAATACCTAATTCTTTTGAAATCTGTGCAACAACCGGTGCTGCTCCTGTACCGGTTCCTCCACCCATTCCACAAGTAACAAAAACCATGTCTGCACCGCGTATAATATCTGTTAATTCCTCACGACTTTCTTCTGCAGCCTTTTCCCCAACTTCAGGCTGTGCTCCTGCACCAAGTCCCTTGGTCAGCTTTTCTCCAATCTGTACACATGTTGGTGCTTTACATGTTTGTAAATGCTGTCTATCTGTATTCACGCACACAAAATCAACACCAATAATATTTTCTTCGATCATTCTATTTACAGCGTTATTTCCTGCTCCACCAACACCAACAACAACAATTTTTGCTGCCGCATCAGCCTCATTCGTTCTTATCTCAAGCAAGGTTGTCTCCTCCTTTATATATACTTACTCATATTATGACTATCCTAGTCCTACCATATATCATACTTTTTTTTCACAAAATAATCAAGTTTTTTTTTGCATCTTTGTAAACTTTCTTCACTAATTTGTAACATATCATAAAAATTTTGACTATTTTTATTCTTTCCGCACTTTTTAAAGCGTAATGAAAAAAAGCAAAGAACACTTTTACGATTTATCCACCTTAAAGATAATCTGATCTTGCCCCTCCTGAAAATGTTCCATATCCAAGATACCTTTCAATTTCTTTTTCTTCGCTTTAGGCAATAATTTCGATAGTTCTGCCATCTGTTCTTCATAATCACTACGTTTTCCCAAGTTAACTCGTATATTTCCAGTATACAACGTAACCTTTTTTCTTCTGTCAAATGCAATTTTATCTGTTTCGATATCATACTTTGTAAGCAATTGGTAAATTCCTGAAATTCTCTCAAAAATATCTTCTTCCTCTTTTGCAACTTCAAGTTTTTCATTCAAATTCATTTTTTGAAAGTTGATTCCCTCTATGATTGGTATCTTAGCTTGTTTTTTTATTGTGCTTTCCACTACCGTTCCTTCTTTATCAAAATAAATATATTCCCCCATATATTTTATACAGCCAACCGCAGATTTTTCCTGCACATGTATCAGTACGCGATTGATTCCCTTTAGTTCTACAGAAATTTCGTCCACAAACGGCAATGATTTTCCCTTGTTTAATGCATATGTATAATATAACCCAAAAGAATTCTGTGTAATCCCATTATTCATGATTTCTTTTTGTATTTCTTCCTGACTATAATATTCACATCCCGTTACTTTTACATACTTAATTTTTCCTAAAAAAACTACCCCTATAAAAAGCAACAGTATCAGTATCAAAATAGAACTGAGAAATATTTTTTTCTTTTTTCCTGCCATTTTTTACCTCCAATGTCTCTTTTTTAATAGCCTTAGTATACACATGTATTATATCACAAACTATGAGAAACTTACCTTGCATATTTTAATTATTTAGCCATAATCACTACAGTCTCATATAAGCATAAACTTTGACTTATTACACGCGCAAATATGAAGAAAAGGTGGCTTACCTTATAAAATTTTACAAGGTTTCCGCCACCATTTTTTATTTTAATACATAAGATACTCACTTAGCAGATATGATGCATACTGTTAGATTGTAACACGATTGGACACACTTAACACCAAGCCCATTTCTGCTAATAACACCGCCAATGAGGTACCTCCATAACTAATAAACGGTAAAGCCACTCCCGTAGACGGAATTGTATTGGTTACAACTGCTATGTTTAGTAATACCTGCGCTGCCACATGTACTAAAACACCAACACAAAGCATTCCACCAAATAAATCGGGTGAATTTACAGCTATTTGAAAAATACGGCAAAGCAACAAAATAAACAATAACATTACACAACCAGCACCAAACACACCAAGCTCCTCACATATAATCGTGAAGATCATATCGTTTTGTGCCTCTGGAACATATCCCAGTTTTTGCATACTGTTGCCTAAACCCTTTCCAAACATTCCACCAGAAGCGATCGCATACAATCCCTGTAAAATCTGAAATGCTTTGGAATCTGTTTCCACATTTTTCCAAGCAGTTACACGACTCATACGAAATTCTGCACCAAAACGTATAAATAAGGCACCCGCTATAAACGCAAAAACAATTGCAAATATAAAATAGGTTTTATTTCTACTGGCTATAAAACACATTCCACCAAATATAAGTGTAATAACAATTGCTGTACTTAAGTTTTCTGCGGCAATCAACACAATATCAATTCCTACTGGTATTGCAATCCTTACAAAACCAACAAACTTATCAAGAAGTCTTGGATTTAAATAAATATGATACGCCGTATAAATGATAATCGCAATTTTCGCAAAATCAGAAGGCTGAAAAGTAATGACGCCAGCAATGGAAATCCATCGCTTCGCACCATTTATATCATCACCGGCCACTAAAACATATATTTGTAAAACAATCGAAATAAAGAGAAGTACACCTGACCAATATAGTTTTGTCCTTGGTATCCTTTTTAACAAAAATCGATAATCTATTTTAGAAACTGCCAGCATTAGCGCACTTCCTAATATTGCAAAGCTACCTTGTCTTTTCAGATAATACATCCCATCATTTTGATGTATAGATGCAGAATAGTAGCTGGTGCTGTATAACATAATCAGTCCAAAGAATATTAAGAAAATAACTAAAAAAAGCAAACTGTAATCATAGAAAATCCCGGTTTTTTTTTCGCTTTTTTTTCTATTTCTTCTCCCAGCCATGTACTCCCTCTCTTTCTTGGTACCATTTCTACTATGTTTCCACAGTTACTTACAAATTACGAACATATTCTTTAAACAAGTCACCACGCTGTTCATAGTTTTTGAACATTCCCCAACTTGCACAAGCTGGCGATAATAACACTGCTTCTCCAGGCTCTGCATTTTTTGCACAAACATCTACCGCCTCCTGCAAAGACTGTACTTTTACAATTTGATCAAAACCATGTTTTCTAGCACATTGTTCAATTTTGTCGCTCGTCTGTCCTAATAAGACTAAAAGTTTTACCTTTCCGTCAAACGCCTCAATCCAATCATCATATTCGGAACCCTTGTCGTAACCGCCTCCAATGAGTATAGTCTTTCTTACCATGGCACGAATACCCTGAATTGCAGCATCTGTATTAGTTCCCTTAGAATCATTATAATACTTCACACCATTTTTTTCTGTTACATATTCAATTCTATGTTCTACTGCTTTAAAATTCTTTATCACTTCACGAATGCATTCCATCGGTACATTCATAAAATAACCAATTGCGATACCGGCCATCACATTCTCATAGTTATGTTTTCCAAGTAAATTAAGTTCTTCTACGTTACATACAATTTCCTTTTTCCCTTGGTATGCAAATACTATATTTTTATCTGCATCCAGATAAATCCCCTCTTCTAATTCCTGCAAACTACTAAAATAAAAGATACGTGCTGGAACAAGAGCTGCCTTTTCTCTTAAAATTGGATCTTCATAATTCAAAACACAAACCTGCTCTGCAGTTTGGTTTGCTGTGATTTTTAACTTTGTATTGGCGTAGTTATCCATTGTATAATGTCGATTTAAATGATCCGGAGTAATATTTAATACTGCACTAACTTCCGGTTGAAAGGTATCTATCGTTTCTAACTGGAAACTACTGATTTCTGCTGCAACAACAGAATCTTCTTTTATCTGTGTTGCCATACGTGTATATGGAATTCCAATATTACCAACAACAAAACTAGAATTGTAATGTGCTTTCAAAATTTCTCCCACAAGTGCTGTTGTTGTTGTTTTTCCATTGGTTCCTGTTATAGCTGCTACTTTCCCCTTTGACAATAAATATGCCAATTCTACTTCTCCTATGATCTTTTTCCCAGCCTCACGCAAAGAAACTACCAACGGATTATCGATTGGAACTCCCGGACTGATCACAACACAATCCAAAGCATCTATACATTCCTTGGACAACTCTCCAAGAACCACTTCCACTCCATTTGTATTTTTTAATTTACCTTTAATTTCTTCTGCTACTAATTCTTTATTTCCATCAAATAATATTACAGATGCACCAACTTCCACTAATAAATCCGTTGCTGCAACTCCACTAACCCCTGTTCCTACAACAAGAACTTTTTTATCGCTCCATTCCATTTTTTCTGTCATCTTTCCTTTCTTTTCTCTTTCTACCCACGTCTCCAAACTATAGAATACCGTATGGCCGTTTTTTCATCCATTTTCTTTTAAAATGCTGCTAATGCAACCAGACAAAGTAATGCTGTTATACATGAAAATACAGCAACGACACGAGTCTCTGACCATCCACACAATTCAAAATGATGATGCACTGGTGCCATTTTGAAAATTCTTTTTCCTTTTGTTATTTTGAAATAGCTTACCTGTAGCATAACAGATACAATTTCAAACAAATAGATAAATCCAATAATTGGAATAAATACTGGAATTTTTAACATATATGCGGTAGCTGCTACAAATCCCCCTAATGCAAGCGAACCGGTATCCCCCATAAACACCTTTGCAGGATATACATTGTATAATAAAAAGCCTAACAAACTACCTACTACTGCACAGGTAATTGGAGAAATTCCACTATGTGTTCCAACTGCAACTACAGAAAAGAATGTTGCAACTATCACAGTAACACTAGATGCCAATCCATCTAAACCATCTGTAAAGTTAACTCCATTTACGGTTCCTAAAAAGACAAAAAACAGCATAATTACAAAAAGTACTTTATTCATACTTACAGTTCCGTAAAATGGAATACGTGTATCTGTACCCAAATTTGTATAATTCAATAAATAGTATGCAAATACCCCCGTTACTAAAAACTGTCCAAGCATTTTTTGCCATGCACGCAATCCAAGAGAGCGTTTCATTACAACCTTGATATAATCATCTAAAAATCCAATCAATCCAAAGCCTAAGGTAACAAACAAGACTGGAATCATCTCTTTGTTTCCCTTCACAAAAAACACACAAGTCAAAATCAGACTCAATAAAAAAATCAATCCCCCCATGGTTGGTGTTCCTGCTTTTTTCAAATGAGATTGTGGACCTTCTTCCCTTACAAATTGACCAAATTTCAATTTGTGTAGAAAAGGAATTACAATCGGACATAAAATCACACTGATTGCAAAGGAAATCAATACCGGCAGTACCAATTTTATCATTGACGAGTTTATTAGCATCATGTTTTTCACCTCAAATATATTTTTTTGTAATAGTCAAACAAAGCACGATACTGCCTTTCTTTTTACAATATGTGCCAGACTACTACTTTTTCGCTAATCATGCGTATTTATTATGACAATTCATTAAACACATAACGAAACCATTATATTCCATTCCCTGCCCGAATGCAAGGTTTCACCAAAAAAATCTATTACTGTAAATCAGTTACTTTTTTAAATAAAAGAATTTACTTCCGAACCGTAACTTGTGGTTCTAAACCCAAATAAGGTAATGCATTCTCGAAAATAGCACGTACTGCTGGTGCTGCAATCGTTCCACCATAGTAAACACCTTCCGGTTCATCAATCAATAACAATGCCATAATTTTAGGCTGCTCTGCTGGTGCAAATCCCAAAAAGGAAGAAATGTATTTTCCACTTCTTCTTGGCAATTTTTCTGATGTTGCAGTTTTCCCACCAATCTGATACCCTTCTATATATGCATTTTTTCCTCCACCTTCTGCCACAACCGCCTCTAGTAATTGTTTCATTGTCTCCTGTGTATCTTTTGAAACTACCGATTCCTCTTCTTCATAAGATAAATTTCTTACAGCGGTCCCCTTTCGATTTGACACCTTAACACCAAAATGTGGTGTCACTTTCTTTCCTCCATTTACTACAGAACATACGGCACGCAAAAGTTGTAATGGAGTAATCTGAAAAGACTGTCCAAACGACATGGTAGCCAATTCCACTTCCCCCACCTTTTCTTTTTTATGAAAAATTGAATTTGCCTCTCCCGGTATATCAATTCCTGTTTTTTCCATTAACCCCAATCTTTTATACCACTGATACATTTTATCTACCCCGGTTCGCGCCCCGATTTCTATAAAAACTGGATTACAGGAATTCATAATCCCTTCACGAAATGTTTCTGCTCCATGCCCTATAGTTTTATGGCATCGGATTCTGCGATCCTCTACGGTTTTATAACCAGGACAATAAAAAGAATCTTCTACTTTAACCTTTCCTTCACTAAGCGCGGCAGTTGCTGTTATAATTTTAAAGGTAGAACCAGGCTCATAAGTATCACTAATACAAGCATTTCTCCACATATTATTCAATTTATCATTTTTTTTCTTTGCATTTTTTTCCTCCTTTGGCAGTCGATACGGATCATTTAAATTAAATTCCGGATCGTTTACCATTGCATAAATTTCCCCATTTTCAGGATTGATCAAAATAACTTTTACACTTTTTGCCTTTTTTTCCTCTCTAACTTTTTTTGCCACCTGTTCTGCATATATTTGTAAATTCACATCCAAACTCAAATACAAATCTTCTCCCGGAATTGGTTCCTCTCTGTGTTCTGCAACATTTTCTATTTCAACACCTTTCGCAGTAGTCAGCGTAAGTATCTTTCCACTTTTTCCTTGTAAAATAGAATCATACTTTACTTCCAACCCAATCACTCCCTGATTATCACTTCCGGTAAATCCTATTACTTTTGATGCCAATGTATCATAAGGATAAAATCTCTTATAATCTTCATCAATCATAACACCTTGCAACTTATATTTTCGAATACGCTCTGCCAGTTCTTTCTCTACATTTGACTTAATTCTTTCAATGGAAGATTTCTTTTCTACCCTTTTACGAACAAATGACTCTTCTAATTCCAATTCTTTTGTCAACACTGCAATCACCTTTTCCGGATCTCTCACCTGACTGTAAATAACTGAAATTGTGGATACAGGCTTATTAGATGCCAATTCTACACCATTTCTGTCAAATATACGCCCCCGCTCTGCCTTAATACTTCGCTCTCGCTCCTGTATATTCTTTGCCATAACCCCAAAATGGTCTGCTTTTCCAATCATTAAATAAACAAGTCTTCCAAACAATCCGGCAAATACGGCTAAAATAAGAAGTAACACAAGGAACAGACTCCTCTTATGATAAGTGCGGACGACATGAATCATCCTGCCCTCCGCACATTGTTCTTTGATTTCTCTCTGTCTTTTCATACGCCGCCTCTACAAAAACTTGTTTGTATTTATTGTATTATTCCAAATCGACTACTATGCCAAAACGTAGTAAAAATCTATCTTTTATTCTGTTACACCCTTACCAACAGAGGCTGTTTCTTCCGGTGTTGGTGCTGTTTTTACGGTATCCGGAAGATCATAGCTTTCCGTTTCTGTATCTTTCTTTGGTTGTTTCGTTGCTTCTGGTGTACTTGTTGCCGCTGCCTCTGTACTCTTCGGTTTTTCTGTTGCAACGATGCCATTTTTTGCTGCCGCTTTTTCTTCTGCCTTCTTTGCCGCTTTTTCATCTTTGTAAATACCTAGGAATGGTAAAATATCCTTCATAATATCATGCACAACTTCCTGGGCATAGGTACTATGCGCTTGATCTGCAACATTTGGCTCATCTACAATTACATAAACAACAACTTCCGGATTCTCCATAGGTGCTGCGCCTATAAAGGATACCAGATATTTTCTGGCTGTCCGAGGAATTTTTTGTGCTGTACCAGTTTTTCCTCCGATAGAATATCCTGGAATTGCCGCCGTTGCACCTGTTCCATCCTCAACCGTAGCCTTCAAATATTTTCGCAAATAGGCGCTGGTCTGCTCAGACACCGTTTTTCTTACAACCGTTGGCTCAATATTTTCCACAACATTTCCGTTATCATCCAAAATCTGCTTTACTAAATGAGGTTTATAATAAGTCCCACCATTAATAACAGAAGAAAAGGCACTTGCAATTTGAACCATATTTACTGTCAAACTCTGTCCAAAACTTGATGTTGCAAGCTGTGTTGGACCAAGTGTCTCTTCGTTGTAACAAGAACCACTTGTCTCTCCCGGCAAATCAATACCTGTCTTCTTTCCAATATTAAATATATTTTGGTACTTATAAAAAGTTTTTTTACCCATTTTAGAAGAAATCTGCATCATAACATCGTTACAAGATTCCATTAAGGACTGCTCTAAAGTAAGGTTACCATGTCCGAAACGACTTACACAGGATATGTGTACACCACTAATTGTTTCTCCTCCATCGCAAACAAAAGATTGTCCATCTTTGACTAAATTTTCATCTAGAGCAGCCGCCACTGTCATAGGTTTATAGGTAGAACCCGGTTCAAAGGCATGGCTAATACAAAAATTGCTCCACATTTCATTTAATTTTTCTATCTTTTCTTTGTCCTTTAATTTGCTGATCTCTTTTGCAGAATAAACCTCAGATAAATCAAATGCATTATTTAAGTCATATTGTTTATTTGACGCCATTGCATAAATTTCACCATTTTTAGGATTCATTACTAATGCTGCAACATTCTTTGCACCAGTATTTTTCATAAATTTTCTTATCATCTTTTCCGTAATAGATTGAATGTTTAAATCCAATGTTGTCAAAATAGAACTTCCATTTTGTGCAGCCTTTACAGTCTTTCCCAAACTACCATCTGCATTATAATATCCATAAGAACGACCACATACACCATTTAATGTATCATTGTATTGATTTTCCAATCCCCATAATCCTTCATTATTTCCACTAGCAAATCCAACCACACTACATGCTTTTTCATTTAATGGATAATTTCTCTTATAAATTTTTTCAAAAGAAACACCCACAATTTTACATTGACCGCCTTCTTTTTTTGCACGTTTTTTTTCTTCTTCTACACATTTATTAAATTTATCAACAGAAGATTTTTCAATATTTTTCAGAAGAACATAATATTGTGATTTTTTCCTCTGATTTATGATTTTTTGAACCTCCTGCGAATCAACTTCAAAACAATTTTTTAGTGCCTCTATTGTCTTTTCCTCATAGCCATCTTTTGATAAAATTGTTTTAGGATCAATCACTACATTATATAATAATTTACTCGTTGCAAGTTTTGTATTATTTCGATCTAAAATATCTCCTCTTTTAAATTGAATTGCGTTGCTTACATAACTTTGCTGTGTTAAAACCTTTTTGGCATATTTATTTCCGTTTTTTTCCATGCCATGTACAATTTGCCATAATAAAAATAAAAAGCAGACAAATATCAAAACAAGTATTGTTAATAATGTCCCCTGCATTCTTGGCGTAAACTTTTTTACTTTTTTTCGGTGTCTTCTTTGTTCCATTCTAATACCTACTTTCAGCCATAACAAACACAACACAAATTAACCGTTTTCCAGTCAATTTGTGTTGTCTTGCTACTTTTTATTTTTCTTTTCCTAAAATCTTGTCTACTAAACCTTTATCTGTTCCCTTTGGAATGTCTCCATACTGTTTTACAGAATCTTTTGAACCACTTTCATATGTTACAACCTGATTTTTTTTCGGATGTACCATACCTAAGCGTTTTGTTGCGATTTTATAAATATAATCTAAATCAATTTCTGAAGTAATGTTTGCCTGTGCTGTTTTATTTTCTTCTTTTAAATTCATGATATTCGTTTCTAATGAAGCAATTTCATTTTTCATATGGGTTGCATCTGCCTGCGCATTCAAATATTTCACACAGGAAACTCCTGCAAATACAAGTGCGACACATAAAAATAAAATAGAAAATGAATCTAATCCCTGTAATCTTTCCACTTTTGCCTTCTTCTTTGCGGTTTTTGCTTTTTCCTTTACTACTGGTTCTTTGTAAGGTACAGATACAATTTCCTCCGCTACCTCCATTTTTCTTACAGTATTTCCATCTACATAACTTTGAGTAGATGTTGTGCGCGTGATATACCTCCTGTTTTTCTGTGTTTGCATTTTTCTCTCCCCTTTCAGATTCTCTTCTCAAACACTCTTAATTTTGCACTTTTGGATCTACGATTTATTTCCATTTCTTCTTCTGATGGTAAAATTGGTTTTCTAGTAATAACTTTACCTGTTGGTTTCTTTCCACACATGCACACAGGAAACGATGGTGGACATGTACACGGATTTTCATTTTTTCTAAATATGCTTTTTACAATCCGATCCTCCAAGGAATGAAATGTAATAACACAAATTCTTCCTCCATCATCCAATAAATCAATCATATCCTGTAATGTATTATTTAAAACTTCTAATTCCTTATTTAATTCAATCCGAATTGCCTGAAACGTCTTTTTGGAAGGATGTCCAGTATTTTTTCTGATTTTCATAGGAATAGCAGCTTTGATTGCTTCATTCAACTCATATGTAGTGGTCAATTCTTTTTCTTGACGCATGCGAACAATATGTTTTGCAATGTTCTTCGCAAATTTGTCCTCTCCATAATCACGTATAATGCGATATAATTCCATCTCGCTATATCCATTTACAATATCTTTTGCTGTCAGTGGCTGACGCTTGTCCATTCGCATATCCAAGGGTCCATCTTCTTTGTAAGAAAACCCCCGTTCCGCAGTATCTAATTGATACGATGAAACACCTAAATCTAATACGATGCCATTTACTTTCTCTATTCCGAGTTCTTTCAAAACAGTTGGCATGTTACAATAATTATTTCGAACAATTGTTACTCGATCTCCAAATTGTTCCAACCGTTCTCTTCCTGTAATAATTGCAGCTTCATCTTGGTCAATACCTATAAACCTGCCATTTTCTCCCAGTCTAGAACAAACTTCATAAGCATGTCCTGCACCACCTAATGTTCCATCTACATAAATACCATCCGGTCGAATATTCAGTTGTGTGACCGTTTCTTCTAATAGTACGGATACATGTTCAAACTTCACGTTCTTTCCTCCCAGTTTTGTTAGAAACTAATTCCCAACTCTGACATATTCTCTGCAATCGATTCCACATCTCCAAAATCATTGTTTGAATCCCACTGCTCTTTGCTCCAGATTTCAATTTTTCCCAGTACCCCTACAAACACAACTTCCTTTTCCAGTTTTGCATGTTCCCTTAGTTTTGCCGGGATCAAAATTCTCCCCTGCTTGTCTACCTCGCAATTTACAGCACCAGCAAGGAAATATCTTTGTAATTGTCTGGCTTGTCGGTTTCCAGGTAGTTGCTTTAATTGTATGACGAATTCTTCCCACTCTGCATTTGGGTACAAAAACAAACACCCATCTAAGCCCAGAGTTACTACAAATTCCTCTCCCAGTTCTTCTCTAAACTTAGCAGGCACGATAATTCTACCTTTTGCATCTATGGAATGATTATATTCGCCCATAAACATATTGCCTGCACCTACCTATCTGATTATTTTGGGAAAGTAACCACTTACTCACCACTTTCCACCACATAATCCCACTTTCCACCACTTATGTTACTATTCTATCCCATTTCAGGGAAACTTTCAACCTTTTTTCCCCGTTTTCCTTGAAAAGAGTGTAAAAATCAGCCAAGAACCTTCATAGCAACCAGAACATTTGTTCTTATCTTAAAAATACTCTTTTGCAAATTACAGAATAAAACTTCAAAAGCACAGACTATTTTCGACTATTTTAAAAAAACCATGAACAGTACACATTCTATTAGAGCATTTTTTCTCTATATCTATAGAATGAAGTTTCCTATAGATAGAACAAAAAAAGTAATACATGCAGTTTTCTAATTTACACTGTCATGTATTACTTTTTATTATCAAACACTAGTGCACTGCGTCAGTACACTTGAATATTATTTCTCTATAGAAAAATGTGCTCCGCAGGAGGTTCACAGTTTCACAGATGGAATACATACGCCACGCATCTGGCACCCAAAAGTGAAGCACTTCCCTCATGAATGAGGGATATAGAGAGTTGATGGGAACTTGTCCACTTTGTTCTTATACGTTAAAGCGGAATAAAATAATATCTCCGTCCTGAACAACATAATCTTTTCCTTCTGAACGAACCAACCCTTTTTCCTTTGCTGCTGTCATGGAACCACATTCCATTAAATGCTCATAACTTACAGTCTCAGCACGAATAAAGCCACGTTCAAAGTCCGTATGGATCTTTCCTGCTGCTTGTGGTGCTTTTGTTCCTTTTGTAATCGTCCATGCTCTACACTCATCTTCTCCTGCTGTAAGGAAGCTAATCAATCCCAATAAATGATAACTAGCACGGATTAATTTTTCTAAACCGGATTCTTGCAAGCCCAAATCCTCTAAAAATTCTTTCTTTTCATCTTCTTCTAACTCTGCAATTTCCTGCTCAATCTGTGCACAGATTACAAAAGTTTCTGAATTTTCTGAAGCTGCATATTCCCGTACTTTTTGAACATATTCGTTGTCGGCACCATCATTTGCCAAATCATCCTCTGTTACATTGGCTGCATAAATTACAGGCTTAATAGTAAGTAGATTATAGGTTTTTATCAATTCTTCCTCTTCTTCGTTTTGTACCTCAAAGCTTTTTGCCAACTTTCCAGCTTCCAAATGTGCCTTTAAACGATCTACTAAATCAAATTCTTTTGCAAGACTCTTATCGCTTCTAGCACCTTTTCCAAGTTTTGTTAAACGACGATCCAAAATTTCAATATCTGAAAAAATTAACTCCAGATTGATTGTTTCAATATCACGAAGTGGATCAATAGAACCATCTACATGCACAATATTGCTATCCTCAAAGCAACGTACCACATGCACAATTGCATCTGTCTCACGAATATTTGCTAAAAACTGATTTCCAAGCCCTTCGCCTTTCGATGCTCCTTTTACCAATCCTGCAATGTCAACAAATTCAATCACAGCAGGTACCACTTTTTTTGTATGATACATTTCGTCTAATTTATTTAAGCGCTCATCTGGTACTGCAACTACACCCACATTAGGATCAATTGTACAGAATGGATAATTTGCTGATTCTGCTCCTGCTTTTGTCAATGAGTTAAATAATGTACTTTTTCCTACATTTGGTAATCCAACGATGCCTAATTTCATAATAAATTCATCTCCTTTAAATTTCCTTTATTTTACTGGCTTTCCGCGATTCATGGTTTTGACCGAGTACCACATCGAGTACCACGGAGATGAATTTCGCATCAAGTTTTATACCACTTTTAACGCGTCAGCCACTAAGTCAATTTCTCTATGCTTTTCATCTTCTGTAATATGAACATACAGATTCATGGTAATACCGATGTTGGAATGACCTAAAATCTTCTGCAGGGTCTTGGGCTTCATTCCACCTTCAATGCATCTTGTAGCAAATGTATGTCTAAGTACATGCATTGAAAATCTCGGAATCCCCACACGGTCGCAATACTTAAAAAGACCTGTATCATAGGTACTGTTCTTGACCGGTGTTCCCTTTCTGCAAAGAAAGACGATATCTTTCCATTCCATCGGAACGAGCTTTAAGCTCTTATTCTTTGATCTCTGATTTTCAAGAATACGAATTGCTTCGTCTGTAAGAGGAATTGTACGGTAGCCTGATTTGCTCTTAGGTGGACCAACTCTCCACTCACCTACCTTATAGCGATACTCCATCGTTCTTTCGATCTTCATAGTACGATTTTCGAAGTCGATGTCACTCCACTTAAGTCCTATAAGCTCACCTGTACGAAGTCCGGTCTGTAATACGAAGCGGTACTGATTCTCATAGCTGTAACCCACCACAGCTTCCAAGAACTTCTTCTGAACGTCAATCGTAAGGGCTTCTTTCTT
>Ga0256404_1000842_pt1 | contig 78619 bp, 63 predicted proteins | sample RumenRJG_01DNA_FD_185990 | JGI IMG/M metagenome (GOLD analysis project Ga0256404, IMG submission 185990) | Bovine rumen microbial communities from Lethbridge, Alberta, Canada - RJG_01 | ecosystem: Host-associated > Mammals > Digestive system > Stomach > Rumen | place: Canada: Alberta | collected...
TAATCGTTTATGTATCAATGATTTATTTACACTACAAAGATACAAAAACTTTTGGACATTCCTTCTCTTTTCTCTTGATTTTTAATGCGTTAAGTGCGAATTATTTGCAAGTGGGAAACTTTAGTAAAAAAGAAAGGACGCAATATGAGTACAGCTGCATTGACAAACCTGCGCGACTACCTGACAGGCACGCTGTCGCCCGCCAACATGCTTTGGCTGAGCACACAACTGGCCGATTATGCCAAGAAAAAGACAGAGGCACCGCTGAAACGCTACACCAAGGCCGAGCTCAACGCCATGCTCGACGAGGCCGAGGCCAACTTCGAAGCAGGCAGGGGAATACCCCACGAAGAGGTGATGCGCGAGATGGATGAGGAAATCGAGCGTTGGGAGCAGGAAGAACTTGAAATGGCTGAAGCAATATGAAAGCTATTTGGGATTCGGAGGCAAAGAAGGCACAGCGCCAAGTGGTTGCATACATTCGCAAAGAGTTTGGAGTGAAGCGTGCTAAGAAGTTCCGTCAAGAAGTTGACGAAACAGTCAACCAGCTCATGCGCAGCCCAGGCATCGGGCATTTCCGACCGTGCACGAACTTATCGCAGCGTCATCATCAACGGCCTAAACAAACTGGTCTATTTCACTGAGGGCGACATCCTCTACATCGCCGGCTTCTGGGACACGCGCCGTGAGCCAAAGAACCAGGCAAGGCAGACAAAATAGCACCCCGACACATTTTCCCCCAAATTATAATATCCGCCGAGATTCTCAACCGAGAGCCTCGGCGGTGTTGTGTATATCCGTTTGGTCTAAAGAGAGATGGAGTTAAAGAAGTTAAAGAAGTTAGCGCTTCGCTCGAAGTTCTTGGCAAGCCAAGCGGCAAAGCCGAGCGAAAGACGATACTTTGGCGGGCGACACAATCGGCAGAACTAATGTCGATAACTTCTGAGGCCGAAGGCCGATAACTCCGATAACTTCGATAACTTCGGTAACTTCGATAACTTCGATAACTTCGGTAACTTCGATAACTTCGATAACTTCGATAACTCCGATAACTTCGATAACTCCGATAACTTCGATAACTTCGATAACTTCGATAACTTCGGTAACTCCGATAACTTCGGTAACTTCGATAACTTCGATAACTTCGATAACTTCGGTAACTTCGATAACTTCGATAACTTCGATAACTTCGGTAACTTCGATAACTTCGATAACTTCGGTAACTTCGATAACTTCGATAACTTCGATAACTCCGATAACTTCGATAACTTCGATAACTTCGATAACTCCGATAACTTCGAGAAAACATATATATAATTCACTTAATTAATAACATTTTTAAAACTTAAAGTTATGCAAAAAAACAAATTATTACTTCTGCTCGCGCTGCTCATGACGGCGGCGACGGGCGCGTGGGCGCAAGACGCCAAGCATTTGATTAAGGCCACTCACGGCGAACAGACACGCTTGCTGGAGCAGCCGCTGCCCTACGCCACTACCATCGGCGAACTCTATGAGGCCGTTACGGGGGGCCAATCCTTCAGTGATTTAATCAGCACTATGTCCGCTTTGGAAATGCCTCTTACCGGAATCAGCTCCAGAATCACCAGCGTCGCCAGCATTGGCGATTTAAACGGCGCAAGCACCCCGGTCACGGTTAAAGCCGATGGCGAAACCACCATCAGTTTAAGATTTGGTAGTTATGCTCAAGCCATCTACATCAGCGTCACCTCCCCCCTCTACGTCACCATGAAGGAGGGCACCGAGGATGCCGCCAAGTGGACGGCGACCGTGGGCACGAACTCTACCGCCCAGCCGCTGCCCGTGGGAGGCCTCAGCGAGGGCGACCAGGTCACCATCCAGTACTCGGGACGACTGAAGGTGAAGGGCGTGAAGGCGGTGAGCGACGCGGCGGCTGCGGCGGTTCCCGACGGTGCCCTCAACGGCAAGTTCAGCGTCAGCGCCTCGAAGCAGGTTTATTTCTCGAAGGGCAACCTGCGCTACGCATCGTCGAAGTGGAGCTTCTTCGACAACCAGTATGACTTTTACACCAGCTACAGCGCAGACGCATGGGACAAGTTCGGCTGGAGCACCTCTGCCACCACATACGGCATGAGTACTTCTTCAAACAACGACGATTATTCCGGCGACTTCGTGGACTGGGGCGCAACGATGGGCGCAGGCTGGCGCACGCTGACAAGTGACGAGTGGACATATCTGCTGAAAACCCGCAGTGCATCTACCGTGGGCGGCACCGAGAACGGCCGCTATGCCAAGGCTAAGGTGAACAATGTACAGGGCGTTATCCTCTTCCCCGACACCTATACTCACCCCGACGGCGTGACTGCTCCGACAGGTGTCAACGCAACAAACAACACTGGCTGGAATGGCAACAGCTACACCGCTGAGGATTGGACTAAGATGGAGACAGCCGGCTGTGTGTTCCTGCCGGCTGCAGGCGACCGGAATGGCTCGTCGGTGTTCTTTCCGGGCACGAGCGGCTTCTACTGGTCTGCTACGCCTACTGGCGCGGGCACGGCGTACAACGTGTACTTCAGTTCGAGCTATCTGTTTCCCACGGCCTCCAGCAATCGGAGCGTCGGGTCCAGCGTCCGCCTCGTGAAGGCTACAAGCGACGCGGCACCGGCTGTCCCGAATGAAGTCTTAACTTACAGCTTTGACGATGCCAGCCATCCGTCAGGACTGACGGCGGGCTCGCGCGTCTCCTTCGACTACTCGAGAACGTCGGTCATCACGAACTCGACATTCCTGAATGCCTATAACAACACAAACGGCGACCCGAATGCTACGACGGTATCGCTGGGCGACACCGATCTGTCAGGCGTGACATGGACTCTTAGCTTCGAGTGGGCTGCCTGCGGCGGTTGTAACAGCAAACCTGACCATACAACCTTAAAAGCTGGCAATGCGACTCTCTTTGATCTTAGTGGTAATTCCAACTGGAACACCACAGTGACAATTATTTACACCGGTTCAGATGGTTCAAAGACATTACCTGTTCCTGGATGTGATAAGAGCAATCGCTTTACTGCAGCAGTTGGTGATCAGTATAACACAACTACTTACTGGCATCATATCGTTGTTACAGGTAGTGCTGAAGGCGTAAAGATGACTATCACCAACTCAAGTACAGGTGCTGCTGTCGTTGAGGATGTCGTTCTTTCTGAAACGAATGTCAACCCCACATCGCTGATTATTGAGCCTTGCTGCGGCGGAGGCATCGGCATCGACGCACTGTCGCTGACCTATGAAGAGTAACCGCTAATCCCTCGCGCGCGTATATATATAAATAAGGTATAGCGTGCGGCTGCCCGAAGGGGCGGGAGACTGACCGCGAAGGAGCGTCCGAGCGTCGGAAAACGTCGGAAGGTCGCAGGACGGAGCGTCCGAGCGTCGGAAAACGTCGGAAGGTCGCAGGACGGAGCGTCCGAAGGTCGGAAAACGTCGGAAGAGCGCAGGATGGAGCGTCCGAAGGTCGGACGGCGTGAAAAAGACGTCGGGCAAGATGTCCGAAGGTCGGACGGAGAGAATTAAGTAAACAAGAAGACAAGGAGACAAGAAAACAAGACAATAGAAATGAACGCGAAAGAGTTTTTCTTTAACACGAATTACCGCGAATTATCCATTAATTCCATGCGGAAAAAATTTATGGTCAATTACATGGTAATTCGTGTAAAAAAAGAAAACGACGTGCTGAACTGACGTCTCGTATTCCCGTATTCTTGTATTCTCGTATTCAAAACGATAACATTAAACAGTAACGATATGAACGTTAATGCAAAGCAAATAAACTCGGTGGACTTCCACTCGATGGACCAGACCACCTCGCTGTCGTTCTTCACCCAGATGGTGAACCTGCTACAGCCACAGACCACGCTCACCCAGGCGATGGGCACAGTATGGACCGCCTTCCGCGACGCACGCGACGGCTTCGACGACGCCTTCGCACAGGTGCGCAAGTGGAGCCAGACGAGCGAACTGAAAGGCCTCGACGACGACCGCGACGCGGCGCTGAGCGGCTTCTCGGCCATGCTCAAGGCCATGCTCCGCTCGCCAAACGCTGAGAAACGGCAGGCCGCCGAGCGCGTGCAGTTCGTGCGCCAGAAGTACACCCTCGACCCCTCGGCCGAGTACATGAAGGAGACCACCGCCATCCAGCAGATGGTGCAGGAGATGGAGGACGACGTGCAGACCGACCAGGCGCTCACCACGAGCGGCCTGAAGGAGTGGCTGCAGGACCTGAAGGCGAAGAACGAGGCGTTCCTGCAGAAGATGAACGAGCGCACCGCCGAGCAGGCGGGCCAGCAGAAGGGCCTCTTGAAGGAGCGCCGCGCGCTCTGCGAGGCTGCCTACCGGGGCGTGGTGAAGCTGGTGAACGCCATGTCCATCTGCGAGGTGCCCGAGGGGCTGGACCTCTCCACGCCCATCGACCGCCTGAACGCCGAGGTGGAGCACTACCGGCTGATACTGGCGCGCGGCGGCAGTGCTTCGGAGGATGAGGGCGGCGACGAGCCGGAGCCAACGCCGACTCCCGACCCGGAGCCAACGCCGGAGCCCGAGCCAACACCGGTCGTGCCGGAGGAGCAGGCTTAAGGGTCGCTTCGCTCAAAATTATAAAAAAATTGAATATAAAAATTATAAGAATTAAGAACATGGGAATAACGGTCGGTCTTCGACCTCAAAATTAGAGAAAAATTGAATCAAAAAATTATAAGAATTAAGAACATGGGAATAACGGTCGGTCTTCGACCTCAAAATTAGAGAAAAATTGAATCAAAAAATTATCAGAACTATACAGCGAGCAACATCACTGGAGAGTTTTTTATAATTTTCGAAATAAATTTTCTTATAATTTTGAGCGAAGCGACCAAGAGAATAACGATGGGTCGGTCTGCGACCTCAAAATTAGAAAAAAATTGAATCAAAAAATTATCAGAACTATACAGCGAATAACATCACTGGAGAATTTTTATAATTTTCGAAATAAATTTTCTTATAATTTTGAGCGAAGCGACCCAAAGGACATTCAATATTTTGAGCGAAGCGACCAAGAGATAAAAGAATAACAACTTAAAAGTAAATATCATTATGAAACAATTAAAGAAAACATTACTGACGCTCGTCGCGCTATTAGCCGTGACGACCGGAGCGTGGGCGGACGAGACGCCGCTCTTGACGATTGAGAGCAAAAATAACACGTCCTTCACGAGCGGGAGCAAGACCTTCGACGACAAGGTCACCGTCACCTTCAGTAACGAGGTTTACAACAACGGCGACGCGAGTGGATGGTATGGTGGTGGTACAGCATCGCTGCTGACCGTGGCTGGCATCAATGGCTACACCATCACCAGTTGCAAGTTCTACACCAATATTGGCATCGCAAAGACTGGCTACACCGTTGAGGGAGAGAGCCCCTCGGTCTATCTATCTGGAGGGTATGTCTACACCGATGCTAGCAAATCAGTGAGAATAGGCAATATAGGCATTACGAAGATTGAGGTCTACGGCGGCGTCGCCCCCGCCGCCTCCGGCCCCGAGGTCGCTTGGGACAAGGCGGCGAACACCGGCACGTTCAAGATGCCCGGCGGCAACGTGACACTGGAGCCCGAGTACTACCCGCAGGCCGCGCTCACCGCAGCGCCCACCGCCATCAATGACGTGCCCGCCACCACCGACGGCGCCATCGTCAAAGCCGGCACCGTGGCCAACATCGGCAGCACCGAGACCGCCCAGGGCACCGTGATGTACTACGTCAGCCCGACCGCCCTCGACGACGCCGCCCTGCTGGCCCTCGCCGCTGACCAGTGGAAGGCCGACGTGCCCACCGCCGAGAAGCTCGCCCAGGGCAAGGCCTACGTCTACTACTACGTGCGCGGCAACGACAGCGACACCGACGAAGAGAACTTCAGCGACGGCGACATCCTGGCCGCCAACGCCCTCCAGGTCACCCTCGGTGCCGCGCCACTGTGGAACGCCGAGTTCGACCTGACCGACGCTCCCGAAGCGGACAAGACCGGCAAGTGGTCCACCAACATCCCCGAGGGCGGCGTGACGAAGGGCCAGACCGTCACCGTCACCTACACCGGCACGAAGAAAGTGCTCGGCGTGAAGGCCGAGAAGAAGAGCGCGACTCCTTCGCTCAACATCACCAGCCCCGTAGTGGGACAGGTCATCGGCAGCGACGGCAAGAACTATGCCGCTAATGCCACACTGCCCGATGGCGTAACCGCCGTGGCCATGATAGCCTACGTAGGCAGCGAGACGGACAACACCACCTACACCCACGGCCTTGCCATCGCCCTCGCCGACGAGGGCTCGATGAACTGGAGCACGGCCAAGAGCACCTGCGAAGGCATGACCCCTGCCGTCACCGGTGCCGCATGGCTGTTGCCCAGCCCGAATCAGTGGAAGGCTATGTTCAAGGCCAACGGCGGCAATGAAGGAAAGTACACTGGCCTGAATACGGCTATAACCACTGCTGGAGGCACAGCCTTGCAGGAGAGCGGCAAATACTGGTCGTCTACGGAGTACGGTGAAGGCTTCGCCAACGGCGTGGGCCTCTACTACGGCAATGCCTACTGGGGCGCCGGCAGTATGGTCAACAGCTACCTTGTTCGTGCCTGCCTCGCATTCTAACCCCCTCTCGCGCGTATATAATATAAAAGGTATAAACAACATAAAGAAATACAATATATGAAAACAATATCAAGATATATAATGACGCTCGCGCTGCTACTCACGGTTGCGGTACCGGCAAGCGCCATGCAGATATTCGTCAAGACGCTGACAGGTAAGACCATCACGCTTGAAGTGGAGCCCAGCGATGTCATCGCACTAGTCAAGGACAAGATCCAGGACAAGGAAGGCATCGCCCCCGAGTTGCAGAGACTCATCTTCGCCGGCAAGGAACTCGAAGACTCGAAGACACTGGCCGACTATAACATCCAAAAGGAGTCAACCCTCCATTTGGTTATACGCACCATTGAAGTAACTTGGGACGCTGCAACCAAGACCGGCACCTTCGCGATGCCCGGCAGCGACGTCGTGCTGACACCCATCTACGCCAAGGCAGCCGCATTCGCCACCACGGGCACCGAGCCCGAAGTGAAGACGCTGCTGCCCGCAGCCGCTGAAGGCGTCATCGCCGGCACCGACGCATCGCTCATCGCCGAGGGCACCGGCATCGTGGCCTTCGCCGGAACGAGCACCGAGGATACGCAGGGCACGCTGATGTACGCCATCGGCACCTCAGCCACCGAGGCCCCCGCACTCACCGCCTTCAGCGCCACAGTGCCCACAGCCAAGGACATCGCTGACGACGGAGCAACCGTCTACGTATGGTACTACATCCAGGGCGCCGACGCCCCCGACGGTGAAGCCGCCACGCTCGACAACACCTTCGACAACACCGAGCCCGCCTGCCTCACCGTCCAGGTGCTCACCAACAAGTTCGACATCCAGTTCAACGCTGACAATGCCAACACCATCGAGGCCGGCAAGGCTACCGTCACTGTAGGTGGCACAGCCGCCACCGTCACCGACGGCAAGCTCCAGGGCGTGAAGATGGGCAGCGAGGTGAAGATGACCGCCAAGGAAGGCTACAAGTTCCGCAAGGTCGAGGTGAAGAAGGCGGAGGCTGGCCCACTTGCTGCTGCATTCAAAGACGGTGCAAAGTTTAAAGTTGGATACAAATGGAATAGTGTAAATACCACATACTTAGAATTCACTAACAGTGGGGGTACATACAGTCTCACTTCTGTATCTGGACTAAATGAAGCTAATGGATTTAATTCCAGCACACTAACAGTTAAGGATGGTAATGTTTTGGCTTTAGATGTTGTATGCCACCCTGAAGGAACTTCTAAAATGGATAGATTTTGTGCCCAAATTGAATTTGATGCAACATCCAGTACCTATAAATATTCGAGCAAAGGTAGTGGCTTTACTGGTATTATTTCCGTCAGTGTGAACGATGCTGACATCACCTCGCAGCTGACGGAAGCGAACTAACGGCGCCCCTCTCGCGCGTATATAATATAAAAGGTATAAACAACATAAAGAAATACAATATATGAAAACAATATCAAGATATATAATGACGCTCGCACTGCTACTCACGGCAGTCGGCGGAGCGTGGGCACAAGACCCTGTTGATGGCACCATTGCATGGTCTGTAGGTAACGAGGCCAGCGCTACGGTCAGCGCATCTATCATGGACGCCATTTCCAGTACAGGCGTAACTACTGGTTCTGGTCTGACCGTAGAATCAGGTATTTATTTTGAAACTAACATGGTGAAATACACACCGAAAACAGCCAATGCCGGCAATGTTAGTGGTGTAATGATAGAATACCGCATCGAGACTGCCAATGGCTTTAAGTTCAAGCCCACTGGCGTAGATTATGCCGCAGTGAAGGTTGGAACAGATAATTTATCGTATTCTTGGAGCTATACCATTGATGGTGCGGAAAGCGCAATCACAGATGTTTCAAAGGATGACGTGCACCGCAGCAATGGTAACAATAGCGGAACGGCTCAATTGATGCATAGTGAGAGCATTACTGCCGATGGATGCTCTGTATTCACGTTACGCTTCTATATATCAAATTGTGGAACTACGAAGAATATCTGCATTGGCAACATCACCATTTCAGGTTCTGTTAGCGCTGCCGAGCCCGACGTCGAGGTGACCACCAACGCCGCTGAGGGCGAGACCACCTTCACCGAGGCCACGTTCGCTATGCCCGCCTTCGACGCCACCGCCGACTACGAGCTGGTGCGCGACATGAGCATCCAGATGACCGCCACCATGGGCGACGGCACCGACGGCGTGCGCTACCGCGTGAAGAAGGCACAGCAGGGCGAAGGCTATGAGCCCGCCGACCTGAACATGATGCAAGTGCTGGCACTCGTAGCCGTGAACGACGGCATCGAGCAGAAAGCCCTCACACTGAATCAGGACTACTACTGCCGCATCTATAAGCTCGACGAGCAGACACTGCAGCCCGAAGGCGACGGCGTCACGCTCTACAACTTCGACTTCGCCCCCGGCCTCTACGCCCTCAAGGCCATAGCCAAGGACGGCAGCGACTACGACGGCGAGACCGCTCTCTCCAACACCTTCCAGCTCTTCCAGGGCTACCCCGTAGAGATTGCCGCCCAGAGTTTCGCCACGTACTACAGCGACGAGGCCCTGACGCTTGAGGACTCGTTCGCCGAGACCGCCGGCCTCTACACCGTCAGCGAGGTGACGCCCACCGAGGCCGTGCTGAGCGAGAAGATTGACGTGATGCCGAAGCGCACCCCGATGCTCATCTACAACGAGAGCGAGACCGCGCAGCAGATTCTGCTCATCCCGACCGCCGACGTGGCTCCGCTGGCCAACGTGGCCGACGAGTTCAAGGGCACGGCCGTGGAGAAGGAGGTGACCGCCGAGGAGGTAGCCGCCACGAACTTCTACGTGCTGACCGACCAGAACCAGTTCGTCTGGGTGAAGGATGCCGGCACCATCGCCGCCCACCGCTGCTGGCTGGAGATTGCCCCGAGCGAGGCTGCCGGAGCACGCAGGATTGTGTTCAGCGGAAGCGGAACGACGGGAATCGATGCCGCCACGCTGCGCGACATCACCACTGGCGACTGGTACGACCTGAACGGCCGCAAGATCAACATGCCGACCAAGAAGGGAGTGTACATCTTCAACGGAAAGAAGGTAGTGATTAAGTAGAAGTGATTTAGGGTCGCTTCGCTCAAAATTATAAAAAAATTGAATCAAAAAATTATAAGAGACATGAATCTGATTGAGGAGTATAACAAGAAGTATGAGTTCTTCAAGGACATCACAGGCGAGGCAATGAAGGTGCACCGCAAGTTCCACAAGGGACTGCTGGAGAGTGCCTACGAAGCCGCGCTGAAATACCTCTTGGAACAGAAGGGCTACGCGGTGGAGCGCCAGGTCGTTCTGCCGATGTACTGGGACGACGTGCAGCTGGACCAGACCTACCGCTTGGACTTGGTCGTCAACGGCAGCATCATCCTGGAACTGAAGGCTGTGAACTTCGTGGACAAGGACCACCGCCGCCAGCTGTTCAACTATATGCACCTCACGCACACCGAGTATGGCATGATCATCAACTTCGGCGGCGACAGCCTCTTCTCCGAGTGGTACAGGCGCGACCCTGCCACGGGCGAGATTGAGAAGGTGAAGCTCTTGTAGTTGTGGTCGGTCTGCGACCTCAAAATTATAGAAAAATTGAATCAAAAAATTGTAGAAAAATAAAGTTCTTATAATTTTGAAATAAATTTTCTTGAAATTTTGAGCGAAGCGACCAAGAGAATAACGATGGGTCGGTCTGCGACCTCAAAATTATAGAAAAATTGAATCAAAAAATTACAAGAACAAAGTAACGGACAACGCCGACGGAGAATTTTATAATTTTCGAAATAATTTTTTTTAGAATTTTGAGCGAAGCGACCACCAAAGATTCAAGGATTTTGAGCAAGGCGACCAAGAAAGAAAACATTAAAGTAATAAAGAATATGAAAAAGAAAATTTTTGCACTGCTCGCACTGGCCACGATGACCCTGACCGCGAGCGCCTACGACCTGACCGTCGGGACCAACGAACATGGCTCGCTGACGTTCAAGGTTGGTGAAGAGACCGTGACCACCGCCAATGAGGGCGACGTGGTGTCGGTAGTAGTGAAAGCCGGCAAGGGCTACATGAGCGACGGCGTGACGGCTCGCGCATATACGTCGTTCGGCGGCATGAAGGCCCCGCGCCGCGCACCGGGAGCCATCGACATCGTGGACAACGTGACGGTGGAGCCGACGGCTGTGGACACGGTCTATTCGTTCACCATGCCTGCCTACGACGTGCAGGTGAACGCTTCGTACACCCACCGCGCACTGACCAACGACATGATTCACGCCATCGCCGACCAGACTTGGACAGGCAGCGCCGTGACTCCGACGCTGGTTGTGACCGACCGCGAGTACACGCTCACTGAGGGCACGGACTACACCGTGGCCTACGAGAACAACACGGAGATGGGCGTGAACACCGCCACGGCCATCATCACGGCCAAGACGGAGGGCAACGACGACTACTACATCGGCGAGGCCTCGGCCAACTTCAGCATCCGCAAGACCATCGCCGGACTGACGGCCTACGCCGTGAGCTCGGAGGAGCACCCCATCATCTACACCGGCAACCCGCAGGAGCCCGAGGTGGTGGTGCGCGACGTACGCACGACACTCGTCAGGGACGTGGACTACACCGTAGCCTACTCGAACAACGTGAACGCCGGACAGGGACAGTTCACCGTGACCGGTATCGGCAAGTACCAGGGCGAACTGACCGCCTACTTCCTGATTAACACGCGCGACCTGAGCAGCGAGATGATTTCGCCCGTGACGGGCATCACCTACACCGGCTCGCCGCAGTATCCTTCGCTCGTCATCACCTACAACGGCATGACGCTCGTTGAGGGCTTGGACGACGGTTCGAACCAGACAACCTGCGACTACTACACCACCTACACGAACAACACCGAGACCGGCGAGGCCACGGTGAAGGTGGAGGGTGTGAACAACTTCAGCGGCACCTTCGACTACACGTTCAACATCGACGCGAAGGAGTTCACCGACGACATGATTGGCGACATCGCCGACCTGACCTACACGGGCAACGCCCTGGAGCCTGCCCCCGTGGTGACCTACAACGGCATGACGCTGAACGCCGGCACGGACTACACCGTGACCTACGAGGACAATACCAACGCTGGTCTGGCTACGCTGACCATCGCTTCGACTGCTACGAACAACAACTTCACCGGCACTGCCCAGAAGACCTTCAACATCCTGAAGGCCAACGCTACCGTGACCAATCCGACCGTGAAGACCGGACTCGTCTATACCGGCGAGGCTCAGCCTCTGCTGAACGCCGGCCTCGTTGAGGGCGGACAGATGCAGTACTCGCTCGACGGCGTGGACTACACCTCGACCGTGAGCACCGGACTGAACGCCGGAGAGTACACCGTGTACTACAAGACCGTGGGCGACGAAAACCACAACGATGTGGCTCCGCAGACCCTGACCGTGAGCATCGCCAAGGCTACACTGACCACGATGACCCTGGCCCAGAACAACTTCACCTATAACAAGGAGGAGCAGACGGCCCAGGTGGCTACCGTGAGCGCCGGCACCATCGCCGTGACCGCCGCCGACTATGACGTGACGGGCAACGCCCAGACCAACGTGGGCACCTACACCGCCACCGTGACGGCCAAGGCCGCTTCGACCAACTTCACCGGAAGCGTGACAGCTCAGTACAGCATCGTACCTGCCGACGCACAGATCTTCACTATGGAACTTGATCCCCAGTCGTTCGTCTTCAACGGCCTGGCTCAGCAGCCTGCCGTTACCGTGAAGGACGGCGACGCCATCCTGACCGCCGGCACCGACTATGACCTGACTTTCGAGAGCAACGTGAACGCCGGCACCGCCAAGGTGACCGCCACCGGTAAGGGCAACTACGTGAACACGCAGGAGGCCACCTTCACCATCCAGAAAGCCAACGCCCAGCTGGGCACCGCTCCCGCAGCCCTCGTGCTGACCTACAACCGCGAGGCTCAGCAGCTGGTTAGCGCAGGTACCATCACAGCCGTAGGTGCTACCGACGATAGCAAACTGCAGTACTCGCTTGACGGCGTGAACTTCAGCGACGAGATTCCTACCGCTACCGACGCCGGTGCCTACACCGTAAGCTACTTTGTGCTTGGCGACGCCAACCACAACAACACCGACACGCTGACCGTCAGCTGCGCCATCGCGAAGGATCAGGGCACTATGGCATTCGAGACCGCTAACTACGACCTGACCTACGGCGACGTAAACTTCACCAACGGCATCATCCAGCACGGCGACAACGACATCCGCTTCGTATCGAGCGACCCGCGCGTGGCCGAAGTGCAGTACTACACCGGCGAGGTGACCATCAAGGGCGTGGGCACTTGCACCATCACTGCCATGATGCAGGAGCACAAGAACTTCAAGAAACAGGAGGCCAACATCACCTTCACCGTGAACGTGGCTGCCCGCGAGATTACTGCCGACAACGTGACCGTGGGCGAGCAGGGCGAGAACGGCGTGCCCGAAATCACCGTGAGCGTGGAGGCCCCCATCGGCATCCTGACACCTGCCGAGACCACCGACTACCAGTTGGCTTACTACGACAATCCTGAGGACCGCAACACCGTGACCGTAGAGCAGATGCTGGCAGCACCCGGCGAGTATGTGGCTGTGCTGACCTTCTTCGGCAACTATGCCGGCTACGTGGAGAAGACCATCACCGTAGGTTCGGCTCAAGGCCCCATCCCCGGTGACGTGAACGCCGGCGGCGACGTGGAGCCGGAAGATGTGGACAAGTTCATCACCAACATCATGAGCGGCAACCTGCCCACCGACCCGACCTCTGACGACTTCATCCGCTACGACGCCAACCAGGACGGCAAGATTGACATTGCCGACGCACAGGCCATCATGAACCTGGCTATGGGTCTGAACGCCGACGGTACTGCCAAGAACGCAGCACCCGCACGCCGCAACGCTCCCGCACAGGCTGAGCAGGCCGTGATGAGCATTGAGAGCGAGGACATGGGCGGCGGCATCGTGCGCTATGCCCTGAACGTGGAGGGCGACTTCGCCTTCACCGGCTTCCAGGCCGACGTGAAGACCAGCGGCCGCATCGTGACCGTGGCCCTGGCCAACAGCGAGATGCGTATGCGCTCCGGCATCCTCTCGAACGGCACTCACCGCATCCTGGGCTTGCCCGGCACCACCGAGCAGCAGGCTGACGGCGCCATCGCCTACGTCTTCGTGCAGGGCGGCGCTGCCACCTTCGAGAACGTCGTGCTGACGACGGCACAGGCTCGCAGTATTGCTGCTGTGGGACAGACCACTGGAGTTAACGAAGTTATCGAAGTTAACGGAGTTAACGACAATAGCGTCTATGACCTGAGCGGTCGCAAGGTGAACGCTGCCCAGAAGGGCATCGTCATCATTGGCGGCAAGAAGGTACTCAACAAGTAAGTAACATTAAGGGTCGCTTCGCTCAAAATTATAAGAAAATTGAATCAGAAAATTATAAAAAGAGAGTTCTTACAATTTTTGAAATAAATTTTCTTGTAATTTTGAGCCGAAGGCGACCAAATAAAAAGAGTTAAGTATATGATAAAAAGAATATTCGCGTTTCTCGTCCTCGCCATCACGGCGCTGACAGCCGCTGCCGCCGATGTGTACATCAGCGACTTCAGCATCAAGGCGGGTGAGACGAAGATGATCGATGTCAACTTCGACAGCGACCGCACGGACCTGAAGCGCTTCATGGGCACCATCACGATGCCCGCGGGCCTGACCGTGCTGAACCAGGGCACCACGACCAACTACCTGTGGATGACTCCCGACGCCACCCGTACCAACGGCGGCATGGGAAACTACAACTACACGACTGGTCAGATTGCCATCTACGCTATCGGTACGACGTTCAACGCCGGCACCGGCGCCATCGCCCACCTCCAGGTGATGGCCACGACCGACCTGGCCGACGTGAGCACCATCACCCTCTCGAACTTTACGGGTACCACGACCAGCAATGAGACCGTGAACCTGACAAGCCAGAACTGCACCGTGACCCGCGAGGCCGGAACCGGCGGCGGGGGCGGCACAGACCCCTCGACGGAGACCGACGACCTGGCCTTCTCCTTCAGTCCCTCGACGCTGACCATGACGGGCGGCGAGGTGAAGCAGGTGGAGGTGCAGATGGCCAACGGCATGACCTCTACCGGCATGATGGGCGACCTGGTGGCCTCCACCGGCCTGACCATCCAGAGCGTCACGAAGGGCAGCCGTCTGACCGGCTGGCTGTACAACCCGGATAACGGCCGCGTCTTCTCACTGGGTGCCATCTCGGGCAACGAGGGCACCGTGTTCACCGTCACGCTGAAGGCCGACGACGACTTCTCGGGCGCCGCCACGCTGAAGTTCACCAACATCAGCGCCACCAATGCCGCCGCCAAGAGTTTCACCGCCGAGGACGCCATCCTGCCTGTCACCGTGCAGAGCCAGAAAAACGTGGCCCTGTCCTTCGGCAGCACGGAGGTGAGCCTGAACCCGGGCGAGAGCACCACCGTTGACGTGACACTTTCGAGCGAAGTCGATCTGACGGGCTTCATGGGCACGCTGACGCTGCCCACCGGCATCACCGCCACCGTCGCCCAGGGTGCCATCGTGAACAGCGTCCCCATGTACAACACCTCGACGGGTGTCGTGTTCTACATCGGTGGCATCACCGCTCGTGAGGGCGTGCTCTTCACGCTGACGCTGACTGCCGACGACACGTTTACCGCCGACGGCACGCTGACCCTGACGAACATCTCGACCACGACGGCCAGTGCGCTGAGCATCGTGCCTGCCGACATCAACCTGCCCGTGCATCTGAAGACCACCGCCACCGTGACAGCCCCGACCGCCAAGACGGGACTCGTCTATAACGGTGAGGCACTGGATCTGATCAACGCAGGCAGTGCCGAGGGCGGCGAGATTCAGTACTCGCTCGACGGCACGACCTACGGCACGGCCATCCCCACCGGACTGAACGCCGGGACGTACACCGTATATTATAAGGTAGTGGGCGATGCCAGCCATAACGACGTGGCTCCCGCATCCGTCAGTGTGACCATCGCCAAGGCCGCGCTGACCATCGCCACACTGAGCCAGACGTCGCTGACCTACACAGGCGCGGAGCAGACCGTGAGCGTGAGCAGCGTGAAGGCCGGTACGCTGGACGTTCCCGCCACCGACTATGACGTGACGGGCAACAAGGCCACCGACAAGGGCGACTACACCGCCACCGTGACCGCCAAGGCCACGTCGGCCAACTTCACCGGTGAGGCCACGGCACAGTGGAGCATCACCGCCGAGGACGCCGCCGCGTTCACCGTGACGCTCGACCCCACCTCGTTCGTCTATGACGGCACGGCCAAGACGCCCGCCGTCACCGTGCAGGACGGTTCCGCCGTCTTGACGGAGAACACCCACTACACCGTGGCCTACGAGAACAACGTGAACGCCGGCCAGGGCAAGGTGACCGTGACGGGCAAGGGCAACTACAGCGGCACGAAGGAGGCCACCTTCACCATCGAGAAGGCCACGCTGAGCAGCATGACCATCGACCCCACCGCGCTGACCTACAACCAGCAGGCCCAGACGGTGAGCGTGACGAGCGTGAAGGCCGGTGACCTCGACGTTCCCGCCACTGACTACAGCGTGAGCGGCAACACGCAGACCGCCGCCGGAGAGTACACCGTGACCGTCACGGCCACGGGCAGCAACTACCAGGGCACGCTGACGGAGCAGTTCACCATCGCCAAGGCCAGTGCCAGCGGCTTTGAAGTAACGATCGGCACCGCCACCTACACCTACGACGGCACGGAGAAGCAGCCCACCGTCACCGTGAAGGACGGCGAGACCGTCCTGACAGCCGGCACGGACTACACCGTGGCCTACTCGGACAACGTGAACGCCGGCCAGGCCACAGTGACCGTGACCGGACAGGGCAACTACACGGGCGAGAAGACCGCCAACTTCACCATCGCCAAGGCACAACTGACCGCCGTGACGCTCGCCGAGACGTCGCTGACCTACAGCGGCTCGGAGCAGACCGTCAGCGTGAGCAGCGTGAAGGCCGGTGACCTGGACGTCAGCACCGACAACTACGACGTGACGGGCAACAAGCAGACCGCAGCAGGCACCTACACCGTGACCGTGACGGCCAAGGCTGAGAGCAACTATGCAGGCTCCGCCACGGCACAGTTCACCATCACGAAGGCCGAGGCCAGCGTGACCGCACCGACGGCCAAGACGGGACTCGTCTATAACGCCACGGCACAGCAGTTGGTGAACGAGGGCAGCGCCGAGGGCGCCACCATGCTCTACTCGCTCGACGGCACGACCTACAGCGAGAGCGTTCCCACGGCTACCAACGCCGGGACGTACACTGTCTATTACAAGGCAACGGGCGACGCCAACCACAGCGACGTGGCTGCTGCCTCCGTCGAGGTGACTATCGCCAAGGCCGCGCTGACCACCGTGACACTGGCCGAGACCAGCCTGACCTACAGCGGCTCGGAGCAGACCGTGACCGTCAGCAGCGTGAAGGCTGGTACGCTTGACGTGACCGCCGCCGACTACGACGTGACGGGCAACAAGCAGACCAACGTGGGCACCTACACCGCCACCGTGACCGCCAAGGCCGAGAGCAATTTCACCGGCACGGCAACGGCCCAGTGGAGCATCACGGCTGAGGATGCCTCGACGTTCACCCTGACGCTCGACCCGACCTCGTTCGTCTATGACGGCACGGCCAAGACGCCCGCCGTCACTGTGAAGGACGGTTCCGCCGTCCTGACGGAGAACACCGACTACACGCTGGCCTACGAGAACAACGTGAACGCCGGTACCGCCAAGGTCATCGCCACCGGACAGGGCAACTACAGCGGCACGAAGGAGGCCACCTTCACCATCACGAAGGCCGACGCCACCGTGACCGTCCCGACCGCGAAGACGGGACTCGTCTATAACGCCACGGCCCAGGCCCTCATCGAGGCTGGCAGCGCCGAGGGCGGACAGATGCAGTACTCGACCGACGGCACGAACTACAGCGAGAGCGTTCCCGCGAAGACCGATGCCGGAACGTACACCGTATATTATAAGGTAACGGGCGACGCCAACCACAGCGACGTGGCTGCCGCATCCGTCAATGTGACCATCGCCAAGGCCGCGCTGACCAGCGTGACGCTCGACAAGACCAGCCTCGTCTATAACAAGACGGAGCAGACGGTGAGCGCCGTGAGCGTGAAGGCCGGCGACCTGACCGTGGCCGCTGCCGACTACGACGTGACGGGCAACAAGCAGACCGCCGCAGGCACCTACACCGCCACCGTGACGGCCAAGGCTGAGAGCAACTTCACGGGCGAGGCCACGGCACAGTGGACCATCGCTGCCGCTGACGCTGCCACCTCGTTCACGCTGACGCTCAATCCTGAGACGTTCATCTACGACGGCACCGCCAAGCAGCCCGCCGTGACCGTGAAGGACGGTTCTGCTGTCCTGACCGAAGGCACTGACTACACCGTGGCCTACGCGGACAACACGAACGTGGGCACCGCCACCGTGACCGTGACCGGACAGGGCAACTACACGGGCGAGAAGAGCGCCACCTTCGCCATCACGAAGGCAGCCGCCGTGGTGACCACCGCCCCCGAGGGCGTGGCCGACCTCTACTACAACGGCGAGGCGCAGACGCTCATCAGCGCCGGTGAGGCCGCTGGCGGCACGATGCAGTACTCGCTGGACGGCACCACCTGGCAGACCACGCTGCCGACGGCTGTGAACGCCGGTGCCTACACCGTGTACTACAAGGCCGTGGGCGACGCCAACCACAGCGACTCAGAGCCTGCCGTCGTGAGCGTGGCCATCTACAAGGCTCCGCTGACGGAGATGACGCTGGCCCAGACCACGCTGACCTACAACGGCACGGAACAGAGCGTGGCCGTGAGCAGCGTGAAGGCCGGGAACCTTGACGTGACCGCCACCGACTACTCCGTGAGCGGCAACAAGGGAACGGACGTCGGCACGTACACCGTGACCGTGACGGCCAACGAGGACGGCAACTTCACGGGTCAGGTACAGGCCCAGTTCACCATCGTTCCCGCCGGTGCTGAAGCCAAGTTCACCGTAGAACTGGAGTATACCACGGTGGAATACGACGGCACAGCCAAAGAGCCTGCCGTGACGGTGAAGGACGGTTCTGTCGTCCTGACCAAGGACGTGGACTACACCGTGGCCTACCTGAACAACGTGAACGCCGGAACGGCCACCGTCGTCGTGACCGGACAGGGCAACTACAGCGGCACGAAGACCGCCACCTTCACCATCACTCGCACCGTCTTCGCCATCGAGGCCGAGGATGCTGAGAGTGGAGCGGACGTGGCCGGTGTAACCGTGGACGTGACCATCCTGGACGAGACGGCCAAGACGCTGCGCATTGACAATCTGAACGTGCCCGCCGGTGCTGCCGGCGAGGACCTGGCCATCTTCATTCCCGCCACGCTGGGCGGCTACGAGGTGACCGGGATTGCCGACGGCGCCATCACGGAGACCAACGTGACGGACATCTACCTGCCCGACACGGAGCAGCCGCTGACCATCGGCACGGGCGCACTGCCCGGCACCGCCACCATCCACACGACGCTGGCCCTGCTGGACGACTACGCCCTGATGACCACCCTGCAGCAGAACTACGAGGCCGCGAAGGTGATGACCACCGTGACACCCGCGAACAAGTTCTGGACGCTGGGTACGGGCTGCGACGTCATCCTGCCCGCAACGCTGAACGCCTACACCGTGACGGTCAACAGCGAGACGCAGGTGAGCATGATTGCCATCAGCGAATCCGACCTGACCATCGGCCCGGAGCGTGTCGTGAAGGGTAACAACGGCGTGCTGCTGCTCGGCGAGGCCGGACAGCGCTACGACCTGGTGGCCTACAGCGGACGCATCAGCAGCGGTACGGCCATCGCCACCACCGACAACAAGGACTACGGCACAAGCAACCTGCTGGAGCCCGTGGTGGAGAAGATGCACTACGACGCCGACGACAGTTACTTCGTGATGTCGAACAACGAATTCCACGCCATCAAGGCTGAGGGCGACGAGGTGAAGGTGCCTGCCGGAAAGGCCGTGCTGCACCTGACCAGCGGCCAGGCTGGCGCCCGTGCTGCGGTGCTGGGCATCGCTGAGGGAACGACGGGAGTTAACGAAGTTATCGGAGTTAAAGAAGTTAACGACGATAGCATCTTCGACCTGAGCGGCCGCAAGGTGAACGCTGCCCAGAAGGGCATCGTCATCATTAACGGCAAGAAGGTAGTTGTAAGGTAAGAGTATTTTAAACACGAATTACCGCGAATGAACCACGAATTTTCCACAAAAATTATATGAGAAATTAATGGGTAATTCATGGTAATTCGTGTTAAAAAGAAAAAGAAATAAAAAAGAAATTCAAGTATATGAAAAGACAATTATTGTTTCTTGCACTGTTCGCCCTGGCACTGACAGGCGTGCAGGCTCAGCAACAGGAAGAGACCAAGTTCAAGGCCCACTGGTATGTGCAGCCGCAGGCTGGCATCAGTTGGACGACGGGCGAGGCCTCGCTGGGCAAGTTGCTGTCGCCTGCCGCCCAGTTGAGCGTGGGACGTCAGTTCTCGCCGTTGTTCGGTCTGCGCCTCGGCGCGTCGGGCTGGCAGGGGCGCAACTGGCAGGTGACGCCCGCTGAGGAATACAAGTGGAAGCACGTGCAGGCCAGCCTGGACGCCACGCTGTCGCTCAGCAATGCCTTCGGCGGCTACAATCCCGACCGCCGGTGGAACGCCTACGCCTTCCTGGGCGGAGGACTGAACATTGCCTTCGACAACGACGACGCGAACGTGCTGGCCACCGGTCACCCCGTGGAGTTCTCGAAGGTGTGGGACGGCACCTGCTACAGCCCCGCCGTGCGCGGCGGTCTGGGTGTGGAGTACGCCCTCTCGGAGCGCGTGGCACTCGGTCTGGAGGCCAACGTGAATATGCTGCCCGACAAGTGGAACTCGAAGCGCGGCACCGATGCCGACTGGCAGAACCACCTGCTCTTGGGCATTAAAATTGCCCTGGGCAAGACCACGCAGCGCACCATCGTGGAGCCAGCCGCCATCATCGAACCGGTAGTGGAACCCGTAGTGGAGCCAGGACCCGAGCCAGTGGTGGAAGAGCAGCCCATCGTGAGCCAGCCCGTAGAGGAGGCCCCGAAGACTGCCGCCGTGGCCGAAGAGAAGACTCCCGTCGTGGAACAGCCTGTGGCAGAGAAGAAGGACGAGGTGAAAATCTACTTCGCCTTCAACTCCTCGCGCATCTCGAAGCAGGAGGCCGCCAAGTTGCGCCAAGTGGCCAACTACATGCGCAGCCACCGCGACGTGCGGCTGACCATTGAGGGCTATGCCAGTCCGGAAGGTCGCCGCAGCTACAACAAAGCCCTCTCGGGATGGCGGGCAGAGGCCGTGAAGCAGTGTCTCGTCAGCTATGGCGTTGCTGCCGCTCGCATCAAGACCGAAGCCAAGGGCGAGGTGGAACTGGGCGATGCCAAGGAGAGTCGTTCAGCAATATGTATAACAATAGAATAACAAGAAGGTATGAATAAAAAAGTAATCATTAAATGGATGGTACTGCCGCTGGCTTTCGCTGCCGTGGCATGTACTGACTATCAGAGCAGCATCGACGAGTTGAGCCAGCGAGTGGACGGTATCGACCAGCGCGTGACAGCACTGGAGGGCCTGAACGACGACATCGAGGCCATCAAGGAAATCGTGGATGCCCAGAAGCAAGCCGGCTACATCACTGGCGTGACCGAGACCGCCGACGGTTATCAGTTCACGATGTCGAACGGAAAAGTCATCAATGTGCGTAACGGCAGAGACGGTAGGGACGGAACGAATGGCCAAGACGGTCAGAATGGCCAGGACGGCCACACGCCAGTCATCGGAGTCACTCAGGACACTGACGGCAACTGGTACTGGACCGTGGACGGCGAGTATCTGCTCGACGGCTCCGGCAACAAGGTTCGCGCCAACGGCATCGACGGCCAGAATGGTACGAACGGCACCAACGGCCAGAACGGTGAAAATGGTCAGAACGGACAGGACGGCATCACTCCGCAGCTGCGCATCAACACCACGACGCTGGAGTGGGAAGTGTCGCTTGACAACGGCGCTACCTGGACGTCGCTCGGTGTAAAGGCCCAAGGCGACAAAGGTGACAAAGGCGACAAAGGTGACAAGGGCGACGATGGCGATGCCTTCTTCCAGAGCGTCGTTGTGGGCGAGACCGAAGTGACCTTCACGCTGGCCGACGGCACCACCACCTTCACGCTGCCACTGATGGACACGTTCAAGAAGGTGCGCGACCGCGTGCAGAGCATCGTCTTCATCCCCGAGAATATTGACGGTATGATGACCTTGCAGAACGGCGTGCAGACCACGGTGCGCTACCGCGTGATGCCCGAGGCCGTGGCTACGGCCCTCGCCACGAGTTATGCCAGCACCCTCTCGTTCATCGGCGAGGAGGTGGCTGTGACGCGCGGCATCGCATCGGCTGGCATCACCATCAACAGCGTTGCCAACGAGGGCAATGGCCGACTGGCCCTTACCGTCACCCCAAGCGGCATGACCGCCGGTCAGGGCTACGCCTTCGCGCTGGTGATGAACGACGGCACTTCGATGTACAGCACGGCCTACACCTCGGTGTTCTATGCCATTCCGCCTGTGGCTATCGGCATCGCTGCCGACGGCATCCTAGCCGGAAAGGGTAACGTGAGCGTTGGCAACACGGTGCGCCTGATTGCCCTGCTCGTACCGACAGACACGAACATGAAGGGCGTGAAGTGGACTTCGTCGGACGAGACCGTCGCCACAGTCGATGCCAACGGTCTGGTGACAGCCCGTGGCAACGGAACGGCCACCATCACCGTGACCTCTACCGCTGACCAGACGGTCAGCAAGAGCATCGCCATCACCGTGAGCGATGGCGTCATCACGCTGAACACCGACGACCTCGTGTCGCAGAGCGAGGCAGAATAAACTCTTTCAATAGGTAATAATCAGGATAACTTCATCGGCCTCCTCATCAGCATATCTGGTGGGGAGGCTTTTTCGTTATAAAGAAAGGGAATAGTCCCCCAATAATTAATTTATGTACAAACAATGAACAAACTATCATTGATTGCGTCAGCCTTGGCGATGCTGGGGCTGACGGCGTGTGAGAAAACGTTCGTGGATGACATCGAGGATGTCGCTAACGGGCAAGTGACGAACTCTTTGCTGCAAGTGCGGACGCGAGCGGGCGGCGCTGGCTCGGATGACGCTACCGTGGCGTACCCCGTGACGGTGTATGTCTTCAGCGGTGACGAGTGTAAGGCGGCGCAGACCATCGGCGACGAGGGCCAGACGCTGAACATCGCGCTGACGGAAGGAACGTACTCGGTGTATGCCGTTGGCGGAGCATCGACGGCAGACTACACACTGCCCTCGGCTTCGAATGCCTTGACGACGTCAGCCATTGCGCTGCGCGAGGGCAAGAGCCACGGCGACCTGATGACGGCGAAGGCTACTGCCACGCTGGAAGACGGCGAGGCGAACACCGTGACGCTGGGTATGGAACGGCGCACGATGCTGTTGCAGAGCGTAGTAATGAAGAAGATTCCGACGGCGGCCACGGCGGTCAGCGTGTCGATGTCTCCGCTGTGGCAGTCGCTCACCGTGGGCGGTAATTACAGCGGCACGGACGGCGTGTATTCGCTCAACTTAGAGAAACAGAGCGACGGCAGGACGTGGCAATCTGCGGCGGCGGCCTATCTGTTGCCGCCATCGTCTTCTCCCGCCAGCATCACCGTGCGCATCACCACGCCGAGTGGCACGCGCAGTTACACCTACTCGACGAGCAACGAACTGGAGGCGGGCTACAAAATCAACATCGAGGGGACGTACACCGAAGCCGTAGGCGTGAGTCTGACGGGCACCATCGAGGGCGCGACGTGGCTGGGCGAGCGCACCATCCGTTTCGACTTCAACGAGAGCGGTTCGTCCATGACAGACCCGTCTGACCCCACTCAGCCCAACAACCCGACCAATCCGACTTCTGACTTCCCTGCGACTGGAGACACCTACCAGGGCTGCTACGTGCTGGCATCCGTGGTAGCCACCGACGGCGAGTCGGCAGAACTGACGCTGCTCTCACCGAACGAGAAGAAATCTGTCAATAATTCAGGCATGACGCTCGGCACCCTGCAAACCGCAGCCGCAGGACAGGGCACCGACGACATCAGCGACTGGCGGCCCATGACGCTCGCAGAGGCCCAACTGCTGCAAGCGGCCCACAGCGACCTTGGCATCGAAGACAGCCGCAACTACCTCTTCGACGACAACGGCACCGTGAAGCAGATACTCATGAGCAACGGCTCGGTGTCCGCCCCCACGTCCAGCGCCGCCTATATCCGTCCCGTCGTCACAGTAACCATCAATAATGAATAAACGATTATGAAGAAATTTATGTTTTTCGCTCTCGCCCTGCTGGTGGCAGCGTGCGAGAAACCCATCCTCGACGAGGAAAATAGTGTGGTCAGCAGTTCGGCTGCCGACGCCAACGTCATCCTACACATGACGCAGTTTGAACAAACAACCTTCGACAACAGCGGCAATCGCGCCGTCACCCGCGCCGCCACTGACATCACGGAACTCTGCACCCGTCTGAACATCGCCATCTTCAGTGCCGACGGCACGAAGGTGAAGACGGTGGCACAGAAGGAGGCCGACAGCGACTTCGGCACTGTCGCCCTGACCCTTGCCGTCGGCACTTACCGGCTTGTAGTCATCGCCCACAACTGCGACGGCTCGGCCACCATCACGTCTGAGGAGAAGGTCACTTTCCCCAACAACAAAGTGACCGATACCTTCTATTATGATGGCGACCTCGTGGTGACCGACGCCCGCCAGTCTTACGACCTCACGCTGACCCGCGCCGTCGCCATGTTCCGGCTGGTGCTGACCGACGAGGAAATCCCGTCGAACGTCGCTAAGTTCAAGTTCTACTACGTCGGCGGTTCTAACACCTTCTCGCCCAAGGACGGCTACGGCTGCGTGAACTCGAAGCAGACCGAAATCCGCCTCGTGCCCGTCGGTTTCCCCGACGGGATGTCCTTCGACATCTACACGCTACCCCACACAGAGGAGGACGTGCTGACGAAACTGACCGTGACCGCCCTCGATGCCAACGACAATACGGTGAAGGAGCGCATCTTCGGAAACGTTCCCGTCACCCGCAACCAAATCACCCGCTACACTGGCAGTTTTTTCGGTAGCGGCGGCGGTGGCCAGCAGAGCGACGGCACCTTCCGCATGACCGCCGATCCCGATTGGGACAGCGTGAACGGCTACACGTTCTAACAATTCCAACCCATCTTTTAAATTTGAGAGCCGCGGCGCATTGCCCTGGCTCTCATTGTCTCATGCACCCGATATTTAGCTCACATTTGCCGTTTACGAAAGTTAAATCTGTTAAATCTTGCCCTCCCAAACACATTTCTCGACCCCAGAAATCACTTTTCTACCGTATAATATGTAATTCACTGATTATCAATACTTAAAATATTCAGGAGCATGTCCTTGCAATGAAACTTGTCGTTGAGCATAGCCATGAAGCGAACCTGGCAGAGCATATACTTCTGCAGGGTGGTCGTGCTAAGATGCCTTACTGCTACCTGATCCTTAATGCTCGACAGATACTTCTCGAACAATGCACCGATAGTGTTGGAGTCATCCTCTGTGTTGAGATAGATGGCTTTTACTTTCTCCAAGGAAAGTTTGCCCTCATACTCCAGTTTGTCACTGATCTCCTGGATTTCACTCTCGATGTTGTCCAGCTTCTTGTTGACCTGCAAGGCCTCTGTGGTCTTCCCCTTCAGCCGTTGCTTCTTGATGTCCCACAGCGACGGGGTAATGGTGATACCCGTCGTCCCGATTGTCACTCTGTCGCCATCCAATGTGATGCGCAACACGATGGGGCTCTTGCCCTCCTTGTTCACGAAGTTTCCACGCATGTAGAAAACTGTCTTGAATGCTCGTCTCATACTACTAGTAATTTTAAATAGCCGTTTAATTGTTAAAATCACCTCTTGTTACAGGCGAATATTACGAACTCGACGGCTGCAAAGTTAAACATAATATTTTGAAAGACAATGAATTACACATAGTCTTGACGTGCTCTGTACATAGTCTGTGTTACAATTTTGATTTTTGGTGTTTTGCTGTAACACCAGTGTAACAAAAACAGACTATTTTGAGACTATGCAGCCTCTTTTTTAGTAGTCTGAACAAGTGAATCGGGAAACAAAAATCGCCGTAACTCGTTGGAATTACGGCGATTAGCTTAATTTCTTACATACTCTTCAGATAGTCTGAAAAAATGTTAAGCGGAGAGAGAGGAACCCCCACCTTTTCCGCTAAAATGTTGTATTTCAATTGCTTATAAAGTCAAGGAATTGAGTTGTACCGTATCTGTACCGTTTTTTAGAACCTCTACAGACCCTCTACAGACCATTTCCTAACCCTGCATGACTTGAAAAACACACCCGAAGGCAGTAAACAAGCCGAAATTTAAAGATCTCTTTTATTTGGGTTCAAAGTTAGTAAAAAATGAACTAACCACCAAATATTTGAGAGACAATTTTTTATCTTGCGTTTTGGTACATAAGCAGTGCAGGGTGCGAGGTCATATTTATAATAGGACCTTGCACCCTGCACTGCTCATGTACCATGGCAAGCGCTGGCTTTGGCCTTCTGCACGCTGTTTGATGGTTTATCTTATATGCTATGGAATCTGCCTTCAAGTACTGTCATGTATCCCTGTAATGGCAGAATAGGCGAGCAATTCTAGCTCTAAGGATTAGATACAAGCAAAATAGGCATAGGAACTGAAAAGTCGAAGTTTGTGGAGAATGGCGTACTCAATATGCGATACGGAATAGCTGTATAAAAGTAAGAAAAAAGTTGGCAGCATGAAAAAATGTATGTAACTTTGTGGAGACCAAAAGCGACAAAGTCTTGCCGTAAAGCAAGTCTGGGCATGGCAGGAGTGAGTGCAAACACCCCTTCCTTGTTCTGAATTATATTCTTAAACAAAAATTAAACCCTGTCGAAAAGAGGGGAGTATAAATCACTAAATCAAAGGAAGAGTATGAAAAAATTATCATCGACCTTGTTATTTATAACATTTTTGGCATTTGTGCTTTCATCATGCACTAAGAGTACAGAGGAAAAAGCTAAAGAGTTGTCTGAAGCTAAAATAAAGGAGTCCCTTATCATACCAGACAGCTATGATCTGGCATCGATTGAGGTTGACAGTGCATTTACACCTTATGACGACCCACAATTTTATGAACTGACTATAGAGTTGGCAAAAGATGGTACGGCTATAGAACAGGCAAAAAGGGATATGGATGATGCTCAGTCTAGCATTGCCTTGTGGGAAAGTCCTTATCAAACATCATACGGACTGAATGAGCAGAATCAGGCAAAAGCAAAATATCGGCAAGCTAAAAAAGCCGAATCTGATGCAACAGAACACGCAAAAAGCATTGCTGAAAAAATGAGAGTGATGTTCTCCAAAGATCCTGAATTCATCGGGATGAAGGCAAAGGTTAGTTATAGGGCTAAAAGCAATAATGGCAATGTTCAAATAGGAACAGCAAAAGTCCTATTCGACAAAGATATGACTAAGGTCATTAATATTTATGACATGGATGGAGAAGAATATCAGGCTTTCATAGCTGTGTGTAATGAAATAGAGAAGAATACTCAGAAATGATAGGAGTTAATGACGATTATTCTGTAGAAGTTACATGCACATATAAAGGGGAAACCTATCATGTGCGTGATAATGGGGCTGTCTTTCGCGTACAGAAAGGGGAAAGAAAGCGAAAATACGATGGATTTTGGACTTTCGGAGTTAAACATATTGAAAACGGCTATATGTATATTTCTCAAGAAAGGGTGCACCGTATAGTTGCGACTGCTTTTCATGGAGAGCCAAAAAGCAAAGATTTAGTTGTTGACCATATTGACACTAACCGTGCAAACAACAGACCAGAAAATCTTCGATGGGTTACCAAGTTGGAAAATGCATTGAATAATCCAATCACCCGTGCAAAGATTATATATATCTGTGGTAGCGTAGAAAACTTTCTGAAAGATCCGACGGTTCTATATATGACACCAGTTTCAGACAAGAACTTTGGTTGGATGCGTACGGTTTCTAAAGAAGAAGCAAAAATTTCTAAAGAGAGATTAGAAGAGTGGGCAAAAGAGACCCCTGAGGAACTTCATGTAAAGGTAGAAAGAACTGGTGAGCCTGTAGATGAATGGATTTTTTCACCCATAGGAAGAAGACATAGCATATTCGAAGATGATGAAAAGCCGTTCGACTTTTCTAAGTTGCCTAAAGTGCAAGTTAAAGATAATGATTTAAAGGAAACTGCAATTACTAAGCAAATTCAAAAGATAAAATCTTCTAATACAGAGATTTCTGAAGTGAAAAAGGTTGAGGACTATTATCAAAGCCCCTCACAGGCACAAACTCCAGATTTAGATGATATTCAACCTGAACATAAAATTACGGATTCTCTAACTCCTAATGCTAAGCAAGAGTATTGGTTTACACCTACTGAATTTCCTTTCTGTCCTAAGGATATGTCTATTGAGGAATATTATAATAACATCAAAATAGGAGGCATTTTTAGTAAGAATACTAGGAAAATAGGGGTCGTAGTAGACAAAGAATGGATAAAAGAAGGCGAAGTATTCGTAGTTCTCGCCAAAGATGAAAATGCATTTAATCCCTGGATGCCATCTCCTGTATACATTAAAGATGGCTTCTTCATTCATAGAAATGGAGGAGCATATTATTTGGAAAGTATAGCTAGAAAAGTTATCAAAGAAATGAAAGGGGAAAAAGTCGAATATGACGATATAGAAGATGCTTTTATGTAGGAAATATTCATAATAAAAGAAAGTAATTAAGTCTTTTGACTTACAAATAGCTATGGGTCAAAGGACTTTTTTCATCCAAATAAGACAGTTCAATTCTCGTCTACACAGTTGACAATCGCACGCAGTAGGAACAATCCCAATTCGTCTTGTCACTATGAGTAGCCTTCAGCACGAGCAACCCCCTGCCGTCTTATGCTGGGCCATGGCCCTAAACAAGTCCTTTCTTCAACTCATAGTTGACATGGGGCTTTTTCTGTAGTCTTCCTCTTTTTTGTCAACCGCGTAATTATAATAACTATTCATAAAAGTTCTTTATTATTTTCCTAATCCATGCTGGCATCAGCTTATTATCCTCCTCAATGGACTTCTCGTTAATGGTTGTGAATACATGTTTCTGTGTTTTCAGATGCTCTTCATTGACACTGTTTTGACCTAGCTCCTTCAATGCGAATGTTGCCAGCTGAGCTGTCTTGTTTGTGAAAGCAAGGTTTTTGGGAACAGTATTCTTAAACGTTATTGTTCTATTGTTACCGAGCCTAATCTTCCTTGGCGAACCGTCTGTCATGTATACGACGTTCATGGGCACCTGAGTAGATAGTACGAGTAGATTCATGGCATACGCACTTGTCGGAGCAATGTGTGCCCTGTTTCTTTTTGCTACCTGCAAGGCAATGTCTTCCACAGATGGGTATAATACCCCCAGTCCCAGTTCCTTGTCTATCTTCGGATATAGATAGATTCCATTGGCAAGCCTTACGATGACAGCATCATTGGTCAACCGCTCCAAAGACTTGGAGACAGACTTGATGTCACCATAGGCCGGAAAGCTGCTCGGAAAGAATATGGTACCCCTTCCGCACTTCTTAATGCGCCTAACAATCTGTTTACCAATGTTTTCTTGCATAATTTTCTATTTATTTTGTCGCAAGTTTACCATATATTTTCGACAATAGCAAATATTATATTTGTTTTTTCACAATAACTTTTGAATAACAATTGTATTCGGAAGCCTTCAGAAGATAATCTTCTTGAAATAACAGAGGGAATAAGGAAATCAGCGTTTAGAATGATGCATGGTATCAACCATTAAATCTCCAACTAAATAGATATTACCACTAACAAAAAAAAATTACAAGCGCAGGGGCATCAGCCTTTATAAGGCTCAATTCGCCAACTATACGGTCTTGTAACTACTTATCAGCATCTTGAAAGCCCAACATCGTTATACTTTTGGAAATTCCTGACTAACCCCACATGATCGTCAACCATTATGTAGGAAATTCTTATTTAGTTATCCGACTTACGAGTAGAGTAACTGCATTGCAATGCATTTTTTTAATCGATACTAAGCCATCTTTTCCTTCTGTCTCACAATATGTTATCGTTGGATTTTTAATTGCGTCTGCATTGCAGTGCATATTAAGAGACATTGCAGTGTATACGAGTTTGGGTAAATATATCCGATTTTTGCAAAATGGAAGAAAAGATTTCTACAAGAAAAGAGGTTGTGAAAACGCAACAAAAGAGAGCTGAACTACAAAAGGAAGCTAAAAAAAACAAGGGGGAAGTCATTGCACCTTGGATGAAAAACATTGTCTTTTGTTCACCGGAAGGATTTCTATCCCCGGATGAGGATGTAATAAAGGCCCTTTCTGATAGAAGTGGTATAGACGAAAGGCAGATCCGTAAAATTTTGAATGGAAATGTGGATTTCAAAATAAGTTCCCTGAACCGCATAGCCGAAGGCCTTGACCTCGTATACATTCTCGTTCCCGTCGTTAAATCGTCTGGTCTCAGAAGAAGAATTGCTTACTTTGGCAAGATGGTTGGTCATATCTGGAAGATACCCAGTAAAAAGACAGCCGAAGCAATGCCCTATCTTTTCAGAGAGTTTTCTGCAATAAAAGATGTTTCAAGGGAAGTCTTCACCACAATCTATGAACTCATACAGGTCGCTTCAGGCGCTATCAGAGGTGGAGGTAAAGACGCGAAACTCATTGAGATATTGAAGAATTGTACCAAGGAGATAGAAAACCTTGTACATGATGAAACGGAAGGTTAGCTAACAGCAACAGGCGACTGGACCCCAATAAAAATTTGAGAGACTAAACGGCACTCCTTATTAGTTAGGTTTGTCAACTACATAAAAGACTAATTAATCTTGAACAAAAAACAGAATGAGACGGTATCTTGTAAAAATTGCCATGCAGTACGGGTTAATGGCCCAACAGATTCAGTCGATTGATTTCGATTTGCTTGAAAAAACTATCAATGAGTATTACGCCAAGGCGCACGCTTTCTATCTGAAATCCGTTAAGGACAGCCAATTGGACTATGGCATTTATCACAACATCTTCTTTGTGCTGATGGAGATGGTGGAGGAGAAAGGATGTATCAAGGATGACCTGATAAGCAGATTTTCTTACGGTATTGTCAAGCATTCCCTTATCAACAAGGCTGACTTGGTCCGTGAGTACTTCGAGAAGAATCCTGTGGGATGCTACTGTCCACTGCTGAAACAGATACTGGGAAGCAAGTATGTCGCCCCAAATGCAGAAACAAAAAAAGAACAAGATGGAAACAAGCATCACGCCATTCTGACTAATGAGCAGAAACGTAAGTTCACAGATACGCTGAACGATGTCGACCAGATGAAGGTTCCCAAGATGACGCTCATCAAGACCTCCATGACGGAGGAGATCATGGCATCCATAGCGAGCTTTGCCAATCAGATTAGGTTGTTCAGCAAAGATATCAGCACTGATGAAGTGAAGGCTTTTCTTTACAACGAGGAGTGCGCTCGTCTCAGAATGAACCAGAACAACCTCGTTGCTTTCTTCCTCTACCAGCTCTCAAAACGATCTCTCATCAAAGTTGAGTGGGCTAATATTATCGCCTGTAACGGGCTGTTGATAAGCTCTTCAGGCAACATCGTCACTGAAGCACATAATCTTACTGTTCCAGCCTGCAAGATAGCCAACAAGCCTCTTGAAGCTCTCAAGGATAAGGAAAGATTGATTTACGATTTCGTCCAAAACTTGAAATTTTGATTGATAATGATTGACAATGATTGATAATCAGTCCATTGTCAACCATTTTATTTGTATGCTTTCATTTTTCTTTCTATTTTTGCGACGGCTATCAAAGTGATAGCTGTCGGACTGTTTTTATAACAGACTTGCCAAAACGTTCGACTTTTATATTATAAACTAAAAGAAAGAAAAGAAAAACGATGAACGCTCAATTAGTTGAACGACTGGAGAAGATGCACCGAATGCTGGCCAAGACGCATGAGGAGATCAGGGAGCTGAGAATTGAGGTTAACACGTTACACCAAGCCTTGTCATCAGGGGATGACATTCCAGCACCAATGGATAACAAGCAGTCGCCCATGGAGGAAGAGCTGAGCATTCTGTCAGCCAAGAACATTAAGGTTGGAAGCAAAGAGCTGCTGAGAATACTGCAAATCTCTGAGACCACACTGAAGCGATGGAGAAAGAACAGCGAACTGCCTTTCGAGTATTTGTCTCGCAACCATGTGGTCTATCCACTGGTGAATATCTATGAGGGCATCTGGAATGGACAGATGACTTGTAAAGGTCTGGATAGAATTAAGGCACTGGAGAGAATACTCATGTATTCAAGCAATGCGTCCATGTTGTCTTTTGACGATTAATCATGCTACTTATCCAATATGGACTACAAAATTCAGATTCTGAACAAAACACGTCAAGGATTGGATGTGTTTCACCACTACATTACCTTCAAGTTCTCGCCGGACAAGAAGTTCAAGAATCCGTTATATCATGACACAAAGGCTTCATGCTATATTCACCTGAGCAAGAAGACGGGAATCTACATGATGAAGGACTTCGGAGATATGGAATACTCCGGAGACTGTTTCTGGTTCGTGGCGAGGCTGCTGAACCTGGACATGAAAAATGATTTCGTCCAGATACTCCGTCGTATCAACGATGACATGGGACTCGGAGTATTCTTCGATCCCACACAATCATATAATAGCGGGCACAGGCATGGGACCACACTGCCCCGCCCTGTTGTTAGGGAGCAGCTAGAACTTTCTGACAAGCAGCAGGACGTCCAGCCGCAGCCTAATATAACGGTGACCTATAAGGAGTTCAGCGAGAATGAACTTCTCTATTGGCACCGGTACGGCATTACGCAAGACGTGCTGAAAAGGTTCAAGGTGCGCAGCGCGCGGTTTTTGACCGGCATCTCCAAAGAGGGAAAGGAGTATAAGATTTCTTCCCGTGTAGCTGAGCCGATGTTCGTTTATCACACCATTGATGAAGCGGTGAAGGTGTACATGCCGAAGAGCAAGCTGCGGTTCATGTATGCGCACCGACCGAGCGGTGAGTATGTATATGGACTGGAGCATCTGCCGGCGCGCGGACACATGGTGTTCATTACAGGTGGTGAGAAGGATGTCATGTCGCTCGCGGCACATGGCTTCGACGCTGTGTGCTTCAACAGCGAGACTGCCGTGCCGCCAATCAATATCATTGAGAATCTTCACCGTCGTTTCAAGCATATTGTTCTGCTCTATGACACGGACAAGACCGGCAAGGAGAGTGCGGCAAGGATTGAACAGTCGCTGAAACTATATGGTGTGAAGCGGTTAGAACTGCCACTGTCGGGGACAAAGAGTGAGAAGGACATTTCAGATTTCTTTGCCCTGGGGCATACTGCAAAGGAGCTGGAAGATCTCATCAGTGATCTCATTCACAACCTCTACCGCAAGAGCTCGGTCATCTTCAAGTCCTGCGAGCTGGACTATAAGAATCCGCCTGCCAAGTCCTCTTCTGTTGTCGAGGTCAATGATGTGCCCGTCGGAACCTGTGACAACCTTTTTTGTCTCACCGGAGGTGAAGGCGTGGGAAAGAGCAACTTCGTTGCTGCCATCATCTCCGGTACCATAGCAGAGAGTGCGCTGGATTCCGAGCGCACACTGGGTCTTACCATCATCCCGAATCCGTCGGGTAGGGCCGTTATCCTCTTTGACACGGAACAATCTGAGCATCAGCTTTACAAGAATGTTCATAAGGCTATAAAGCGGGCTTATCTCGATGACAAGCCAGACTTTTTCCATGCCTATCATCTCTCGGAGCAGTCTCGTAAGGAGCGTCTGGACATCATCCGCACGTCTCTCGACATGAACTTCCATGAGCATCATGGCATCCAGTTGGTCGTCATAGACGGTGTGGCGGATTTGGTGCGCTCGGCCAACGATGAGCTGGAGAGTGTGGATGTTGTCGATGAACTGTACCGTCTTGCTGGATTCTACCACTGCTGCATAGTCTGTGTGCTGCACTTCGTACCTAACGGTGTGAAGCTCAGAGGTCATATAGGCTCCGAATTGCAGCGTAAAGCCGCGGGCATTCTCTCCATTGAAAAGGACACCAATCCTGCATACTCGGTTGTCAAGTGCATCAAAGTTCGCGACGGCAGTCCGCTGGACATCCCGATGATGTCTTTTGGGTGGGACAAGAAGGAGGATATGTTTGTCTATATGGGTACTAAGTCCAAGGAGGATAAGGAGAAGCAGAAGACGGCTGACCTCAGAAATCTCGCTGTTAGTATCTATGAGAAGGCGGACAAGCTGACCTATAGTGAGATGACGAATGCCATCATCGACGCTATGGAGGTGCAGCCAAGGACTGCCAAGGAGTATATCCGTTACATGAGGGAAAAAGCAATCATAGAGCAACTGGCTGACCATTCCTACCAACTCAAGATGTCTTGAGCCGGCAACAGAGGGCACAGGCAGTGCGGTTACTTGCGCTACCTGGCTACCTTCTTTCTTTTAATAGCGTCAGCAATGGTGAAGTAAGTCCACAGAATGGGAATCAACAGAATCCATAAGATAAGCTTCAAGACAAAGACAGCGACGGCGATGATGAGTACGTAAAGGAAGAAGAGTGCGAACATGATGACATCTTTTTGAGGGTGAATAATTATGTTGTTTAACTCTTTAATACTATGCAAATATACGAATAATTTTCGATATACGCAACTTTTTGAGCCGTAATTTTCAATAAATATGCAATAAATTTCTATCTGTCCGAGCGACAAAAACACTATTATTATGAGTACAAAAACCGCTCCAAACAGTCAGAGGGCTATTCTGACATTCAATGTGTTCTTCAGAGAGGACACGACTACTCAGTCGTTCCTCCCGAGTATCGTATCCAAGGATCCCTGCCACTGGGCTGTCTTCCGCAGTGTCTTCGCCGGACGGAAGGACTGTAAGCTGACCATCGTGGACAAGTCGGTAGAGACGCCTTTCCACTGCTTGCTTGTAGCACTGTTCTGCAAGCAGTTGGAGAGGGAGCTACAGGCTACAATGGAAGGTATTACGCTAATTCTGTCACCGCTGCACAAGGAGCATCCCGGTGGTACCAACATGACCAACATGCCGTTCGACACGACGACGCACCGAAATGAGTTTCTACAACTGTGCTTCGACAGGGTTATGGGGCGGCAAATGAAGATTGCGACGAAACGCAACCCGATACTCTGTAGGGACATAAAGATCTCTTCGGGCGAGTATGTGCTCTACCTTCGTTTTGAGGGAGGAGTGGCAAACGGATGGCAGGCGGACGACAATTATGTTTCTCGGATGTCACCCCAAGAGCTGCTTTCCTTTGCTGACAACAACGTGAAATGCAAGAACATTTTCACGCATGGATATAGTCAGAACGGTGTTTTTCTTAATGTAGATTTCTTGACAAAATATCACATGCTCAATCTGTAATTCAATTACCTGGGACTCGGAGGGTGACTCGAAATGGGTATTACCTCCCGAGTCCTAACCTCCTATAAAATGATAAAAGTAATCACATGATAAAGGTTATCATGGTAATCACGGTTATCACGTGATAAAGGTAATCATACTTATCACGGTTATCACGTGATAAAGGTAATCATACTTATCATGGTTATCACGTGATAAAGGTAATCATGCTTATCATGGTTATCACATGATAAAGGTTATCATACTTATCACGGTTATCACGTGATAAAGGTTATCATGGTAATCACGGTTATCACGTGATAAAGGTAATCATGCTTATCATATGATAAAGGTAATCACATGATAAAAGTAATCAATCGCATAGTTTGAGCCAGTAAAATACTGAGTCTGCGAGAAACTGATGAAAACCCGCTTACGCAAGTTTTATAGATGAAATGACATATCCGCTTGAAAACCAGCATACGAACCTAATCATTTGGCTTTGCTACCGCCACGGCAGTCCATTGGGAGTAGCAAGTTGTACTTTTGTACGTACACTTCGGTTATCACCTCAGCGCACTTCAAAAGTCACTTGCCAGCAGAGCTGGGGAGGAAAATCGGTCGCAACTCCCTATCCCTTATCAGATGAACCATAACTATCCATCCAACTATGAAGAAAAAATGTATCCGTTTGGAAATCCGTCTCACTCCTGATGAGTCGCAGATGTTCCAGAACAAAGCGCAGAACTACGGTGGCAACATGAGTGCCATGGTGCGTGATGCCGTCAGACGCTTCGACGACAAACGGACAAGGGGGAAAATTGAGACGATGGAGGCACTGCTTCAGTTCTATAAAAAATATCAACAACAACTGTCATGGCTCGGCGGCAACTTCAACCAGTGTATGCACCGGGCAAACGAGCTGGCGATAGCCGGTGAACTTTCCGAGGAGTACTTCCGAAGCATCCTGTTTCCGGAGACCCGAAAGGCTGTCAAGGCTATAATGGCTGTCAAAGCTGAACTGGATGACATTCACGACAAGCAAGAAGAGACATAACCATTAGCTTTATATCGACATGATCATCACCATTCTTCCATCTTCCGCTAACTTCCATGCCATCGCCTACAATGAGATGAAGGTAGAGAAAGGTGTGGCTACGCTCCTGGAGGCACAGAACATCCTTGGGCTCAGACCGGAGAACTACACGTTCGAAAAGCTCCGGCAGTTTTTCCTCGACTACTCATCGAGGAACACACACATCCAGAATGCTCAGTTCCATGTAGCGGTCAGCTGCAAGGGGAGCGAGTTCACCCATGAGCAGCTGCTTGACATCGCGCACCGTTATCTCAAGGAGATGGGATACGCGGAGGAGGGGCAGCCGCTGCTCGTCTATGCCCATCATGACACGGACAACAACCACATCCATATCATTACATCCCGTGTGGCTCCCGACGGGCATAAGATTGACCATAACCACGAGAAACGGCGTTCGCATCAGGTGACACAGAAGATAATGGAGGAATACACGGGGCAGAAGCAGGAGCCGGAAGTCAACGACATCGTCAAAGAGGCACTTGCTTATCGCTACACGTCCAAGGCGCAGTTCTGTGCCATCATGGAGAGCTTGGGTTATGACTGCAAGGATGATGACGAGAAACCGCTCATACATCTGTATCGTGGTGGGGGAGAGCTGGGTACGATACAGGTGCAACTCATCATGCAGCACGCACTGAAAGAGAACAAGCCTGACAATCGTCGTCGTCAGCAGCTGCGTGCCATCCTTCAGAAGTACCGTAATCTCAGTGCCAACAAAGAGGAGCTCGCTGCCCACATGAAGAAGAAGTTTGGCATCAGTCTGGTGTTCTTCGGTCAGAAAGACAGCCCATACGGCTACGCCGTAGTAGATCATAAGAACAAGACCGTCTTCAAGGGAGGCGAGTTCCTCAGCATCAAAGAGCTACTGCAGTTCGAGAATGCTGACACCCGGTTTGCCAAGATTGAAAAGACGATCGACGAGTTGTTGGCCGACAATCCGAAGCTCACCACGCTCGACATCAACCGCATCCTCTACCGGCAGTTTGGCACACGTATCCACAAGGGTACCGTGTCATGGAACGGGGAGACCATCAAATTGAAAGAGTCCGTTGTCCGTCAGCTCCATGCCAACTACTTGGAGTCAAAAGGCATCGCCAAGGTAGCAAGACCTGCTCATCCTCAGGCAGAACAGAAACCACAACAGTCATCATCCGCGCCTCGTCCTTCTGTGAATAGTAATGCCGGTTCCAAAGATGCCAATCGTGAATACGAGGTTGGCGGTAACATGAACGTGAATGATGTTGATGATGAATACAGTCAGCGTATGAAGTGGAAACGATAAACAAAAGGCACCTGATTTCGGAATCACTTCCATCACGAAATCTGGAAAATGTAATGGTTATTCAACTGCCTAGTCAGGTGCCAGTCCAACGCCGTATTTAGTCTACTCTTATTTTCTGGACACTTTTTACGAATTACTCTATATATTATATCGAATTAGAGTTGAAGAATTTGAAACTTGCCAACTATATATATGGCAAATTATTAGTAAAAGGGTCGTCAATTCTTGTCTCTTTAGAATCTTCAATACAAAAAATGTCATCAAGCCTAATATTATAAGTTTTTGCAGGCGCATTGTCTGCGTGTATAACATATTTTAAATCTATTTTTTTAACTTGGTCAAAATCTATTTTATCAAATGTTAACTTTATGGACATATTATATTTTTTAATACCAGGCAATAAAGGGTTGTATCTATATGGGCCATATAATCTTTGTCCACCATTAAAACCTGTTAAGTCGTGAACTGTATTGTCTCCAAAAAATACTCCCATGCCTTCTTCCGTCATCTTATATTGATCTTCTTCATTTATTATTTCTTTCGGAAGGTATAAGAAGAAGTTTATATATTGTGCTAAAATCTGCCCTTCATTAATAAGCGATACGTTAAGAGTATAACTATCACTTATAGACTTTTTTTCAGGCAATCTTTTGATTCCCATTAGAGAACCTTTGTGAATTATTTCTATCGTTTTTTTGTGAAGTTCGAATGATAATTTTACGATGGGAGTTTTTGATCGATTCATTACATCTCTTATTTCATAATCTTCCATCTTATCAACTACAGCATTTCTCCTTTTATAATACAGATAGTTTAATTTGTCTTGATGAGCTGTATAACTTTGAGGTATATTCAAGACAAATATTCCCCCTTCTTCCCCCATATTTAGGTATAAAATTTCTATATCTTCTATTTTGGGCTGTATAATGGTAGCAAGCAATTGAGTTAATTGATCTTTTTTCATTTCAGTTGCAGGTATAGGACATATATCTATGGGAATGGAACTGCCTTCTGGAGAACCTTTTTTGTTTTCTTTTTCTTTGATGCCATAGATTATAGTACCTCCATTAGAATTTGCCATTGCGCTTACATCCTTTGCAAGTTCTTCTTTCCAATGGGGATTTTGCTTTGCAAAATTGCGTTTGTACTCTAAAGTTGTAGATTCTTCTACACCTCCGTCAATTAATGCCTTTATATCTTCTATATTTTTAATTGTACTCATTTTTTCACCTATTAAATGATTGACCATTTGAAGCGGATAAAATCTTCATAAGTCACGTTGTTTTCGAGTGACTTTTCAAAAGTCTCCTGCTTTTGATCTACATAATCATTATATCTATCCTCTTCATCTCTGAGCTTATCTCTCTTCTGAGCTAAAGTTTTCTGAATCTCCTTAAACTTACTCATAAGTTGAATCCGGTTCCTTGCATTTCGTTCTTTTCGTAGAGCAGTTCTTAATGCTCTTTGTTGATGCTCTAAATCTCGGATCTCGTCTTCTAATGGAGTCATCATTTCGTCAACCCAGTCAGTCAGTTTATCTATTTCATCGTTAACAAAATCATTGCTTCTGCTTTCTACCTGTTCTTTATAAGCTGATAGCCTCTTTTCAAACATACGCTCTTCACTTCTTGCATCGGTAATGGTTGTAGGATTATCTTCAACACAAGAAAGTTCCATCAATTTCTCACCAAAATCTTCAGGCATCTCTTCTCCTTGTGAGTTAGTACAACAGAACATTACCTTTTCTTCTCCATCATACTTGTTGTCAGAATGTACTTTATATGCGACGCATGTGCCAGACTCGCCTATATGCTGTTCAATAACATTTAGATGATACTTGTAATGGCTCTTGTCAAATGTAAGCATAGCATCATCTGTTTGCATATTCTTGCCAGTGTCAAGGATATATTTGCCTAATTCAGTCTCCAGTCTTAGTGGTTTAGCATCAGACTCTGTTTTGCTTAATGTGTACTTTTCTTCTTTTCCATCTTTTTCACTTAATTCAAAAGTAAGTGCTTTTGTGTCTATATTAGATGCTTTCGAACCAAGAATTGCCAAGGCAAGGTTCCAAAGATGCCTTTTGAATAAGCTTACCATATCAGCATCGTTGTCTTGTCTGATTTTAAGTTTGTCAATGACATCTTCATCAAAGTTTTCTATAAGAAACTTCTTGGTTTGTTTTATCCTATCATTGATGACATCTTCCAAATCTGATTGCAGCAGATCGAATGCTGTTTGTATCTCATCTTTAGTCCTGCAATTCTGATAGATTTGGTTTAGTCGTTTTTCAAAGTCTACTCCAGATTCTAACGAACCAAGTATTTCATCACTACTTCCGAAAACTCCGTCAAAGAGGTTGAACTTATCTTTTAATAGTTCATACGTTCTTTCCTCTGCCTGATTGCTCTCGTTGACAAAATTAATTACGACGACATCAAACTTCTGACCATATCGATGGCATCTGCCAATCCGCTGTTCTATACGCTGCGGATTCCATGGCATATCATAATTGACTACTAACGAGCAGAACTGGAGGTTTATACCTTCGGCACCTGCTTCTGTGGCAATCATTATTTCAGCATTCGTCTTAAAGTAGTCAACAAGTGCCTGCTTCCTGTCGATGATAGAGTTTCCTGATATTTCATTTATATGCTCAGGATTCTTCAACCAAGTATGATAAATATATTTTGAAAATTCATCATTATTGGTTCCATTAAAACAAACTATTTTATTTGCATAACCATTCTCAGAAAGGATATCCTTTAAGTACTCTTGTGTTCTTCTGCTCTCTGTAAAGATTAGAGCCTTTTTCTGAGCTCCTAACTCACGCATTTTGTCGAAGCCTTTTTCAAGGGCTTTTAGCAAATGCATGGCTTTAGTCTCTACTTTAATGTTTAAAGCATCCTGACGGTAACTTTCAAGTTCTTTTATTTCTTCATCAAGTTTATCGGTATTATCTACCTCAATGTCTCCTTCTTCTATCTTTATTTCGTCATTTTCATCTTCACCCTCTATATCGTTGTCATGACCGATTTTAACGTAACCAGTCTTTTGAGCTTCTTTTAAACGTTTAATGAACTTTTCCAGAGTGAAACTAAGGGCATAAGCCGATGAGCCCATTATCTTCCTAAGTAACAGGGATAATAAAGCACGGTTCTTTTCAGGAATGCCATAAGTGTCATCACGCTGTAGATAGTTGTTAAGCTCATCATACAACTTTTGTTCTGCATCTGAAGGAGTATAATTTTCAAGTATAGCAGAACGCTTTGTATAGTTGACGTATTCCTTTACTTGTTTGCGTAATGTTCGATGGATTATTTTTATCAGCCTTGAACGTAATTCTCCATACCTAGCACTATCACGTGTGGTTACGGCATTATACCTTTCTGAGAACACTTTTGGCGAAGTAAAGAAGTCATCATCTACAATACTTACCAAGCCATATAGTTCTTTGAGATTGTTTTGTAGCGGTGTGGCTGTTAAAAGTAGCTTTTTACATGGCTTTAATGTATTCTTTATAACATTGCCAATAACATTGCCCTTCTGATAAACATTCCGTAGCTTGTGAGCTTCATCCATAACGACCAAGTCCCACATAACCATCTTGAATTCATCAGCATGGTGTACAAAGAACTGATAAGAGCATATTATAATCTCCTCTTTGTTCTGTAATGGTGATTTTCCTTTTGCCTTTAGTTCCTCATATTTGTTCTTTACCAATATTGTAGAAGGCAAATAGAATTTTTCCATAAGCTCAATACTCCATTGGTTTCTTAATGAAGCAGGTACAATGATAAGTATTTGCCGCTTATGTTCTGCCCAAAATTGAGACAAGATGATTCCTGCCTCAATGGTTTTACCAAGACCCACTTCGTCTGCAAGTATTGCGCCCTTACTTAATGGGGAATGGAACGCAAACAAAGCTGCCTCTATCTGATGTGGATTGAGGTCAACCTTTGCTTCTGATAGTACGCCTACGAACTTGTTGTCATCAGCTGTTGAGCGTCTGCGAGTCAAATCCCAGGCGTAGTACTTTATTTGTTGTGGGGATAGCTTCATAATTCACGGAAAATTTGAATACTGTATTCTGATGTCATTTTTTTGAAATCATCAGAAGTTTTACTACTCCAATAATTTTCAACAAGTTTATCACATTTTGCTTTCAAATGACTATCTTCGTCAATGTCTGCTTCCGCGCCATATATATCACGAATGTCCCTGTCAAAATTAATCTCTAAATCTTTGAGGGCAATTCTTATTATTGTATATCGATTGGTATTACTTGCATTCATGTATTTATGTTGCATCTTGGTAATACCAATTGGCGCAAACTTGTTTCTATCTATCTCCTTATCATTGACAACAGATATTTTCACAAGTTTATTGGGCATCACTTTTATGTCATACCCATTTTTCTCTCCCTCAGTCTTCTCTAATCTTTGATATTGGTGGTTTTCTTTTTTAAGCAACCCTTCATAGAGTTTTATCCCTAAATAGTGCAATGTTTTACGTACTAGGGTCTTTGAAGAAGGTTCATCGAAATCCAATCCCGTAGGAATATCTAAGCTTTCTTCAAAATCAATCCCACTATTATAATCAATGTCTACGGTGTTGCCAATATAGGCGTATTTATCCTTGTTTTTTCGCCATTCACGGAATTCGTTTAGTTCCTCTTCAAATTCTCCTTCTGATGTTCCATTAAACTCATCTAATAAAATTTTAGCTTTCTTCGCATCTTCAAGATTTCCTCCATAAAGATCAACAATTTCATTGTTGTCTAATACTTGCTGTTGAGCTGCTTCGGTTGCCTTCTTCTCTTGCTCTTCGCGTGCTTTCCTACCAAAATCCAAATAACTTTCTATTTTCACATTGGGCTTATAACCTAAGCTGTGAAATTCCTCAATTGTCAAGTCCTCTGGATTGCATAGTTGACCAAGTGAATTGTATATCCACTTTGACTGTGCCAGTTGCTTGAATATATCTGTTATCCCCAATTCTTTAGTGTAGTTTCGGGTATAAGTGTATCTATAAGGTTGATATTTGAAAAAGTTACCAGAATCCTTAATAATATTATTCCACATTATTTTGGAGTTTACTGCTGACTTTGTACTCCCCCAAAAACTTTCTATACGGTAATTGTGCACAATTTTAGTGTCAACTTGATATTCGATACACTTTATGCATGGATGGTTTGTATTGATATTGATAGCATGGATAAATGTTTTTATTTCGTCTTTATTCCATTCATCATTACCTTTAGTATAGAAATCAAAATCGAACTCATGAAGGCTATCGTCCCCTTTAAAATATTGCCTTAAATCGTCGTTGCCTTCGTAAAGTTCTTCACTACAGTAGTAAATGCCATCTACAGCCTTGAACTTTATTTGCTTAGCAATCAATTCTGTCAAGTCGTCTATTGTAATTCCGTTAAACTCTCGATTATCAGAATTCGTATCCCATTCCCATTCTCTGTTGTTCATATCTTTTTTAAAATCAAAGTAGATATGAATTAAAGAGATAAAATCAGTAGTTGCTGTATCATCTTCTATTTTGTTGCCTTCGTGGTAGTGAGGTACTATAGTCGTTCTTATAAAATCAATGATGTTAGGTTGAGACATGTGGAGCGTGTACACAAAGAACTCTCTGTACTTTATGTAACTTGCCATAGATACGAAATCGTATGGGGCATTGACATTATTGTCATTTGAGAATAATGGCAAATAAACCAGTTCATTATCATCTTCATCTTGTGGAGCTTTCCATTCTCCTTTTTGAGTCTTTATGATAGGAGAATGAAGAAACTCTTTTGCAACATCAGCTTTCTTGATATAATTATACAACTTCTCAACCCACTCGTCTGATTGGGCATCCATGAACTCCGATGTCAAGCCTTTGGCAAACATGGTATTCGTGAATTCCTGGATGCCTAATACATTAATTTGATATTCCCTGATATTATAATCGAAAGAACCTCTTATAAAATCCTTATTGCGCATTTGTACTACTATGGTTTGGAGAGTAGAGGCCGTCGCGTTTAAAGGTTGTTCCCCATCTTTAAGGAGTAAATTTAATTGTTCCTTTGTGACTATGCTACGTATTTTTATATCGGATCTTAGTACATCATATATTGAAAGGTAGTCTCCACTATTAGTATATATTATGTCTTCGCTTTTTACTTTTTGTGTAAAAAGTTTATAAAAAATTGATATGTCTAATGTCTCCCCTCGAACAGTTTGCCCTTTAATATACTGAGGATTAGCATATTCAACAGGGATGATGTCAAATAAATTGCTTGTTAATAATGGCTTATCGTTCTCTACCCCAATATCCCTAAGGAGCAGCATGGAATCAGCAGCCAGCTTTGCCAGTTCTTCAATAAAAGTTTGATTAACATCAGAATCTGGCAACAAACCATCACGATTATCTGTTGTAAGGAATGGAGCATGCGAAATAAAAGGCATACCAAAAGACACTGAAGTTTGGAAAAAGCAAAATACTTTCCTTTTAGTCTTAGTGTCTAAACTACCGTCTTCCTTTAGGTAGAACCCAACATAAATATGATAAGTGTTGCTTTCTATACTGACATTACGAGAAAACATATATATGTTGTTTTCTTCTTCGTTGTTTCTTTCGTTTATCAATGAACATTCTATATTATGCTTTTCGTCATGCAGAATGTGTCGCTCTGACTTTGTATAATCATGGAATGAATCTTCTGAATCTTCTTTCCATTTGATTTCCTTTAGATTACGAAGAAACAAGATAGGAGATTTTAAACTGTTCAAACGCGCTTTAATATATGAATAGCCTTTTTCCTTGTCTTTAAAAGGTATGAAGAAAAGTGTCTGACCATCTTCTCTACCTCTAAAATCATGATTTAATAAAGTAGGTACTATATAATTATCAATACGGAACTTAAAGGTATCATCATAAATCTCTGGAGCTTCTGTGTATTGGAATACAGATTTAAAGCCTACACCAAATTTGCCAATAGTATTGACACCATTTTTGGCATTATGCCCTATGTTTACTATGGCATTAATATCTCCAAGTTTAACGCTTTTGTCTTTTCTGTCCGTTATATTAAAATGGCGTGTTCCATTATGCACAAAGATTAATCCGTCTTTGCGTAAAATGAATTTCGCTGAAGTAGCCTGAGCGTCATCGGCATTTTGCAAAAGCTCATAGACGAAGTGGGCTGATTCCGGGTATTTGCTCACCACGCTTTCCCAAAATCCCTCATAGTCCTCGTCCATGAACGTTTCCAAATCATTCTGTTTTCTTTCGTGAAGTTCTTGGAAGAGTCTTTTCTCTTCTTTCGTCATACTATGCCGAGCATGATTGGTTGTCAGCAACTTTCCATTATAAGTCATTTCGTTAATTGCTATTAGGCTTTCAAAATCCAGCTTTATTTGACAATAGTTATTGGCATTCAAACGCTCATTGATAGGTGCAAGTGTACATGAGAACTTATAAAAGCCTTTGCCCTTTATTCTAAAGCGAGCCGGAACCTTAAACTCTACAGCCTTACGAATAAAAGGATATGTCATGAGAATAGAAGAACCAGGTACTTTTACATGTTTTATATACCCACAATAGAAAGAAGCTACTCTTTGTTCTGGCAAAAATTCACCATAGAAACTGAAAGAATAAGTCTTCCAATATCTTTTCAAGAAATCTATCATCTCTTTATCTGACAGATTCTTTATATCATTAATTGTGTTGTATACCATATCTGATTATTCTTTATAAACTTAATCGTTCTCTTAAAAGATTTATTTTACCCTATAGATTATATTAATCTGATTCTATATGATGATACTTTATTTTTACTTTGTTTTTCAACCACATATCCACACAAAACACTGAGAGTTTCAGCGGCATTCTTGAGGAAAGGTTCATCAATATATATAGTGTTTGGCTGTATTCCAAGTATTTCCTTGCTTTCGGCTATGTAATCTTCAAGGTCAAATTCAGAGGAATTCTCTTTATCAAACAGCTCGTCATATTTATTATAACGATTTTCAAGTTTAAACAACAGTTTTTCTCCATTCTGGAGTTTGGTTTTTATAATAATGTATATGAACAGTGGAGTGAGCTTTACTTTTGGAAAATATGAGTACATATTAACCCTTGATTGAATTCTCTTGGTCAAAATAGTTATGGTTTTCTCAAACTCCTTGGGATATGACTCTCCTTCTTCTAAGGATTTAATGCTTTGTTCTAGTATTTCCTTATCGGACATATTATTTTTAAAGTTTGTCGAAGAACGCCAGTTTCGTATTGCCCTTACTCTGTACCATTCTACTTGTTTCCATACTTTATCGAAAAGCTCGTCGCTCAATTTGTCATACAACTGCTCTGCTGTATCTAATTCGCGCTTTAACTTAAGATAATCTTCATTTAGTACAAGATATTTTTCTTGAATCTTTTTATATTCAGGTGTAAGATAATAAAAACCCTTTTTATCATCTCTTATATCCATCGGCAGAATCGTATCGACAAACCTGATTCCGATAAGAGTAATACATCCATTAACAGGCAATTCCTTGAACATGCCTGCAACAACATTGGTAAATCCGTTGGTATCGAATTTATTTTGAATGTATCCTTTCTCTCTAAGAATATCCTTAGCTGTTACTATCTTAGACATAGTTTACTTTTTAAGAGACTGATTCTTTTGAAAATGTTACTGTGAATGCTCTGCAACGACGCTCACTCTGGCGGATTGTTGCAAGAGAAAAGCGGTCGGGCTTCTCGAAGATGTCAAGACCTCGGCTGAGAAGAATCTTCCAGCCATTGTCCAAGAGTATCCAGCGGTCGTGGTCGGCCTTGAAATCCCAGGTGAACGTGATGCCGACAGCCTGAAGGTCAGCTTGCAGACTCTCGAAGTCGTCGATGATCTCCGGGATTTTGTCGTCATCGTTTTGTGTACTCAGATGGATCTTCAAGTTCTCAGGGTCAAGACTGACCTCACGAATAGTCTGTACCAGTTCAATGAAGTTGTCGATCTGGAACGGAGCACGGACATAAGGGTCAACGACAGTGATCTCATGGGCTGTACGCAGATAGTCGCCGAAGAGGTTACGGTAGGTCACGCCCTTCTGGTTCATTCGGATGGTCCTCATGCACTCTCGCAGCATCGGGATACGTGGACGTTTGGTGTGCTGTACATCGCTTGATTCAGTGGTCTCAGAAGATTGCTCCTCTGACTTTGGTCTATCTTTAAACTCATTTGTGGTTTCTTTCGGCAGACCATCATCCTCCTTCACATCCTTGTTGCCGAACAAAGCAGCTTCGAGGTCGATGCCGTTCTCCACCTCTTCAAGTGTCGTCACTTTCACCGTTTCTCCACTCTTCTGATTGACATACTGGAACTTGGCAGGTTCCGCACAGAAGGTCTCGTCAATGCGATAGAGCTGGTCCTTTACGCGTTTACGGCCTTCGGCGGCAAAGTCAACAAGCTCGTAGGCTTCCTCGTCCGTCATGTTTCCGTCGGGATAAAGAAGCTTCATCATGCCCGAGAACGTCTTGCGGATGGCAAGATGATCACGTTCGGAAAGTGATCCGTCAAACTTGGCGTACTTATCGAGCTGGTTGGTCCAGTCGGTATTGCGCAGTGCATGGAGTACGGCCGCCAGATAGTCAGTGATAAGACCATAGCCTTTCGAGAAGCTACTCTTCTTAAGCATTCTTATCTCCCAACCTGGATTGTACAGGTGGATGCGGTCGAGGAAGGCACCCTTGATAAAGGAGGACGGGATGGACTCAAACAGATGGCTGTTCTTGAGCATGAACGTAACGGTGTGCTTCGTATTGCCGACAAACACCATGGAGGCCGTTGCCTCATGGGTAGCCTTGCCACGGTTGAAACTCTTATTGGCGAGGTAATTCTGCATGGTATCGATCAGCACGGCATCCACGGCTCTGCCTTTCTGCTGTTCAAACTCATCCCATGCCACTACGTCCCAGTAGCCCACAAGACCGAGAATCTCCTTGTTGCCGCTCATTTTCACGAACAGACGTGCCGAGGTGACATCACCACCACTGACCAGCACGCCATAGGGCGATAGTTCCTGGAACACATGGCTCTTACCCGTTCCTTTTGGACCCAGCTCCATGAAATTGAAGTTGTTTTCCACATGGGGCAACAGTCGGGCAAGCGTGATAAACTTCTCCCGTCGGTTCATCACCTCTGGATTCAAGCCTACGGTATGCATGAGCAGGTCTATCCATTCGTCGGTAGTGAAGTTTTTGCGCTGGGAGGTATAATCGTCCAGTTCAATGCGTGAGATCTGAATGGGTTTCAGCGTCTGAATCTCCCAGCGGACCTTCACGTCTTCACCGGTGAGATAACCCACTGTGACGATGCACCATACGCCATTACCGGAAAGAAGTTTCGGATTCTTTACCACGTACTCAGTACCGATAGGCACACCGGTCAGTCCGAGATTGGCAAAGGAAGCGTTATACTCGTCCTTCTTCTCATTGAGCACCACCGTCACCTTGTCGATGATGCGGTGCTTCCCATGCTCTCGGATGATACCTTTCACACGCTCGGCATCAGCACGGTGGACGTAGTTGTTCTGTATCACGGTTTTGACCTTGCCCAATCCCTCTTCGATCTGTTCGGCATCATCAGTGGCACAATACTGACCAAGAAGATATTCCAAAACATAAGTAGGCACAGGAAGTCCCCCCTTGACTTGAAAAGCCAAATCCTTGCGAACCACCCTGCCTATAAAGGCGTTTACAACTTTTTCCTGTAATTCCATATTCGTTAATGTTTTGGTCTATACTTTATTAATGTTCTCCGTTGACTGGCAGAAAAGCATTTGACCAAGCTCATCTTGCTTAACCTCTACCATCTCTGTAGGGAATATTGTTGAAGTGGCCAATGCTGTTTTTCTGCATAGCAGTTCGTCTAAAGTTACATCAAAAGACTTGAAATCGTCACTTACAGCCATAGGATAGTAAACATATACATCCTTGGTTTGACCTATTCGATATGCTCTGTCGGTTGCCTGATTCTCTTTAGCAGGATTCCAATGTCTTCCATAGTGAATTACATTGTTGGCGGCAGTAACATTCAAGCCCATACCAGCTGCTATGGGTGACATTATTATGGCATTGAAGCCATATGCGGCTTGAAACCTATTTATAGTTTCTTGACGTGAGCCCTTGTTCATATACATACTACTTGCAGTCGGAGTATCACCATTTATTATTCTTGGTATAATTCCGTATCTATCACGGATGATCCGTTGTAGCATCTTCTGTGTAGCCTTATGCTCTGCAAAGATAATAACTTTTTCGTTCTTTTTTCTAATTTCATCCAAGAACTTTACTGTAGCAATAAGTCTTGCAGAATTTTCAATCAGTTCTTTATCAGTATGTTCAGGAAATGTAGAATCATACAAAAAAGGATGCTCTGAGATATATCTCATTTCCATAATTGTTACCAGCATATTGGGCTGCTCGCGTGAAACATACTGATTAACAACTTCCTTATAGGCTTTCTCTTGAAGTTCAGGCATATCAACTTTTTCTTTAATCTCATGCTTTTCTGGTAGCTCATCAGCAATATCTGTTTTAAGTCTTCGCATGAAGTGAACGCCCAATTTGTCATGAATTTCTTTGCCTACAGCGAGCAAATCAGTTTCTTCCTTCTTAAGCGGATTTTGATACTTTGCTGCAAAATCCTTGGCATTTCCAAGCAACCCAGGTACACAGAAATCCATAATACACCAAAGGTCAAGAAGAGAATTTTCAACAGGTGTTCCTGTCATTGCTACTCTAAAATTGCTCTTTAGTGCTTTCGCAGCGTTGGTGACCATTGTTCCAGGAGTTTTAATCTTTTGTGCTTCATCCAATACAACGACATCGAATTCTACAGCACAGAAGTTCATTTGTGCTATTCGGAGCGACTCATAGTTGGTTAAGATAATCTGCATTGACTGCATCTTATCGATAGCTTCCCTGCTAAATTTTCTTGGAATGCTTTTTGAAGATAAACGTGTGATCTTTAATCTTGGCTCTTTGAAGAATCGATTGTATTCACTTTCCCAATTCTCTAAAAGAGACACCGGGGCTACAATGAGATATGGTTTGTGGCCTGGATATATTCTTGAATGCCAGTCAATAAAATATAATATTTGTAATGTTTTACCTAAGCCCATGTCATCTGCCATCAAGCAACCACTGACCTTGTTCTGATAAAGGTATTGCAACCATGCGATCCCCTCTTCTTGATGCCTTTTAAGATTGAACTCTTCGCATAGATAAGGATCTCTATATAATGTATAGCGATTCTCCTTTTGTACAGAGCCTTCCTTAACAGAGAATCCCACTTCTTCTGCGTTCTCTTCTATTATCAGTACCTTGTGCCCATTTTTGTCATTATCCTTTTTAACAGGTTCTTTTGGATGAGACAACTGCTCCTTTGCCAAGTCATATAAACCCTTGGCATCATCGACATCTAATATAGCATTGTTGTAAGTACAAGTAATATTACCGAGAGACTCTGCTTTATCAATTTCTTCCTTTAATGTATTGAGAGACTCTATGTCGTTAATCGTTATCTTAGATGTTCCATTTTCCGGCGATTCTACTGTTGCCCCAGCTATCCAACAAGACTTATATGGTGATATGAATGGGAAGAATTTAGGCTTATAGACACCTATCTTTATCACTCTGTCACTATAAAAGTCAGAAAGGTCAAATTGGTCGGGATCAAAGTATTCCGTTGGATTTTTAATCACATCCTCAGTTTCTTTTCCTCTCAGAAACTCACCATGTCTTTCTTTTATAGGGAGCAGCTCTTTTTTTTGCTTATCATTGATAATAACACGTACACGTTCTCCGTTTGCCCTTTGGATAGGGTAAACGTTTTGGACCTTGTGCATTCTGTTGAAGGTAGAAGTAAACTTCTCTCCATCAACTGTGTCAATTGTTGGTTCAATTCTGAATCCTCCCTCAGAAGGAGAAACTCCCAATTTAAGTTTGTCTGGAATTACGACGTTTTCATTTCGAAGGTAACTGTCAAGTTCACACTTAGATTGTTCAGCAAGTTTTTTTATCTCGCTGAAACATTGAAAATTATAGGTACTATTTTTTTCGTTCTCGCTTTTGCTGTTAAATTCGTCAACTTTCTCAAATAAGAGATATTGATCTTCTGAAAGGAGTCTCTCCTCACCATCTATAAAGACAATATTGTTATTTCTAATAAAAGGAATAAGATCACCATCAGGCACGTAAGTAAGAAGCTCAAGAATGTATTTGAACTCACATGAATTTAACATCCCATCTGCTTTTAATCGCAGGGATTTATCATACATCTGCGGAATACTAAGAATATCACGATCTTCATCATCCAACTGATAAATACTACCAAATGGCAAAATGCATTCATTACCTGATGCTTCAGCAAATCCATTATCAACAAGAGTCGCCAAAGGGAAATAGAAGATACAATCTTCCGTCATTTCCCAATCATCGAATGGTATGTCTTTATCATATATGCTTGATGTAAATACGATACCTTTATCTGTTATATTATGCTTTAGCATACTTCTTTTCTTATTTTATTACTAATGGATTATCTTCACTAATTGTCTCTTTATAAAGGACAGAACCATTTACTTCTTGTTTTATAAAACCGATGTTATAGTTCTTATCCTGCATAGCATGAACGATTGCTCGCCAGCCATCATTATACGGTTTTCTGATCCAAATATTACCTGAAGCAAATTCGCCTGGCTTAAGATCCTTAATCTTTACGAATTCCTTTCTTGTACTGATATTCAAATAAAAGCCATTACTATTAGCAACTATACGATATTGATTGTCATATATCCACTTGCTGGATACGACATACCATATATTCTTATCATATTGAGCCTTCTTTTGTCCAATATTTTGGACTTTATCGTCTTGAACTTTATCCTCTTCTTTTGGTTCTTTTCCTAATGGTTGTGCTTTAAAGATGTCATCATCTTTTGTGTCAAGAAAAGATGTGCCAGTATGTTCTTTGGACAACACCATCCGCTGGAGCCATCCTGAAAGACGTCTTTGCCAGTAGCCTTGGTGGGGCATACGACCTTCGTCGTAATAATAATACGTCCCCCAATCTGTCGATTGTATGATCATACCCATAGAAGGGACTTTCAAATCATTCGTTGAATTTATATATCTCCTTCCTATAACTTTTTTTACTTGATAGTGAGCCTGATTATAGACATACAAAGCCCCATAATCGGAGAATTCCACTATCATCTTATCTTTGATAAACAATACCAAAGCTGACGTTTGTGAATAACGAGAATTAGTCTCTATGAAATGTCGTTGGAACATACCTCCAATCTTTTGATTGCTTTGCAACATATGTTTTACAGATGATGATCCGACAATCTTAAAGCCACTAACATAAGAGACATAATCAAGCCAAAAATTCCTTCTGTCTTGGTCTTGCACGCAAACATCGAAGAAAACCTCTATGATTTGCTGTGTAAACCACATATTTACTAGTTTCATGGCTTTCTTAAGTTTTTGCGCATCAGCTTCGGTAGCACCAGGGAAAGGAGCCCATGTTGAAGCTAATGTCACATCACCCAAAACCCGGTTAATAAACTTACATAGCAATGAACGTTCTACGTCATCACCTTTATCATCAGCTTTTTCAACAAGGTTCGCCAATACAAGCTTTTTTGTCCTATCCAGCCCATGCCTGTCGAAAATGTCTTCTAAGGTGTCATAATCCTGAATGTCGTTATTCTCAACATATTTTACAATAACAGCTGAATAATACGATTGCTTGATGGTGGAATCATTAAAGCCAATAAGCTCCGGAGCATTACCAAGATCTATATGATTTTCTTTTAATTCTTCTGCCATCCATGCTGGGCCATAATCATTAAAGAAAGATGCATGTTCTTTTAACAAACAATATCTTTTGATGTTACCATTATATTTCGCAAGCTTCTTCTTTACTAACTCACAAGTGGCACTGCGAAGCTCTGGCTCAATATTGTTCCATGAATTCAAAAGGTAGAACACAAGCCCATTGAAAAACATGTCTTTCCAATTAGCATCAAGGAGCTTTATGGCATAACTATAACTATCTGGAGAACTCGTCAATTTCATCATGTAATATGACACAATACGAAGTTCACGCATGCTCCAGTTGTCTCTAGAGACATTACCGGTCTTTGACCATTTAACAACCTTTGTTATTACTTCGTCAATAGACTGCTCTGGAATTTCTATGCCCTTGTTTACGAACATACGGTCTTCAATCTCCTTTAGCTGACGAATATGTTGAGTTATGATCTTCTCAGTTTGATGATCTGCAACACGTTCTGCTTGAAGGGGGAAGTCCTTAAGTATACCTTGATTAATATTTAAAAGAGCATAGATATCACTCATTATTGCTTATCTTTTAATCGTTTTGCTGCTATTTCTTCTAATTGTTTTTCAGCATTTGTCCTAACACGAAATTCTACCCTTCGGGACAACTGCTTATCCTCTCTGCCTTTACGTAAGATAGGGTGGCTGGATGACAGTCCATTTGCAGTTATCAACCTTTTTGCCCAAGGTAAATCTTTAGGTCTCATAAGACCCAGACAATATTGAAGAACAGCTCTTGTCCTATCTTGAGATAGTTTCATATTTGAAAAGTACTCACCATTACTATTTGTGTGCCCTTCAATTCTAATTTCTTCAATATTGTCTTTGTACTGTTTGCGCTTTAATACAGCAATATATCTTGGGAAGAAGTCGTTTAGAATTATCTTAAAGCTATCTTTCAATTCAGATTTTCCCTCATCAAAAAGCATAGATGGTTCTTGAAACCGCACACTCAGTGATGGATCTATGGTTGCTCTCCAAGCTTTCAGATCATCTTTGAACTCATCTTGCAAATCTATATAGAGTTGGGTCTTAATCTGATCATAGCGCCGTACAACTTCTTCATCCTGTTCTGCTTTTTGCTGTACACGTAGTAGTGCACCCATAAGTAACAGAATGAAAATAAACAGAAGTCCAGCCATCAGGTCTCCTGTGGACGACGAGAAAACGTTTTCTTCTTTCTCTTTTGTTATCTTTACTTGCTTCTTCATTTCTTAGATAATGTCTCATTAAGCATCTCAACAACCTCATTCTGCTGGTTGATGGTACTCGCCAGTGCATCTGTCGTCTGTGTTAGACTTGCACTATATTGGTCAAGATATTTCTGAGTAGTAGCCTGTACTGTCCGGCTGTATTCTGTTAATCCTGTCTGCAATTGTTGGAAGATGGAGGCCAGACCTTGTTTAATAGTCTCGAACTTTTCTACATAATCGCTTGACATTTGTCCAGAGTCTTTTAATAACTCAGAAACCGCATTTATGCTATCCTCTGTATTCTTTTGAAGCTGAGATAATTTATCATTGTATTCTTGCTGGCTTTTGTGGAACACTTCAGTTGCTACTTTCATATCGCCTGAGATTGCCTGTAAGTGTGCGGTACTACCAGTAATCTGTCCCTGAGCTTGTTGGAACATACTCATTGTACCCTTGACATATTCATTCATCTTTTCCAGCTTGTCAAGGCTCTCGTTAAAGCTGTTAAGCAGTTTTTCAGTCTTCTGAGTAGTATCTTCCTGCAGAGCAAGCAAATCTGTTTGTTTATTGGAAACGTCCTCAGTTATATTCTTCATCGACCCCGTTACAGATTCTGAAATCTTTGCTATAGTTGAATTCAGGAATGTACCCATTTGATCAGCGGCAGCTGACAGCTTGTTCACAACATCTTGGCTTGACTGAGCAGAAGATTGAGTTATGTTTGTCATTACATCCTTGACTTCGGCTATTGCATTACTTATAGAAGTCGTAGCAAAGGTAATTTGTTCCTGCATCTGCTTCATTGCAGCAGAGCTAGAGTTAGCCGACGTATTTGAGATTTCTGTAATAGCGACCTTTACTTCTTCGATTGTAACCTGTAGTGTATCAGAGATTCTCTTCATGTCGTTAGGGAAGTTACCCATCGCAACTGTCGCATTTCCTAATGACTTTGCTAATGTCTCAAGTTCATTGGTTGCAGAACTTGACAAACTGTGCTTAAACTCATCAAGTATCTCAGACATACTACTCTTCAAAGTATCCACAACGTTAGCAATCATGTCTGTTGCAGGAGAAGCGACATTTGCAGACATCTTGTCGATATGCTCTACTACAGACTTTGTCGTTGCATCTACACTCTCCATCAACGGCAATAGTTTCTGTTGCATCTGACGTGATAGAACTTCATCAAAACCATTATTAAGTTCTATGGCAAGGTCCGTAGAGAACGACTTTAATGCTTTAGATTGTTCTTCGTTCTCGGAAAGAATTTCCCTTACAGCATTACTTACTTCAACTTCATGGCCTTCTCCATCAGTATACGTTAGATGCTGCTTGAAGTCTTTTAATATAGATTGAGTCTGTTCCTCCATAATGCCTTTAAGACTTTCAAACATTGAGTTGAGCGATTCCTGCTGATTAAGCTTCATCAAAGAAACATCGTCTATATAATATTGATTGTCAAGACTCTCTGTCATCTCGAAAAGATCCTTTGAAAGTCTGTTTCTCCATCTCTTATCATAAGCGATGAATATAAGTGAGGAAGACATACCAATAAGGGATGTATAGAAGGCTGTTCCCATTCCTGCCAATAAGGTTTGGATACTACTTTGAATATGCTCAACATTGCTACTATCAAATGATTCAACACCTATTGTTAGACCCAAGAACGTTCCGAGTATTCCCAATCCTACAAGAGTGCTGGAAGCCGTACTCAACATTTTCAGATTTAGAGAATGTTTTGAGCAAATATTAAGTTCAGAAAAAATCTCACTTGAAGGAGTATTACTTCTCTTGCCATTGGAAGTCTCAATGGTCATATTCTCTTCATATTTCTGGCATAAATCAGAAAGTTTAGAATCTTTTAATGACTCCAGAATATTGTCAGTATGTAATGACTCTCCAATTAATTTGTAGCATGTAATAAGCTTACGTGCCTGAATTATAAAGTATACAAAGACACCAATAATAAGCAGGCATGAAACAACGGTTACAATGTTTGTAATTGTGGACATAATTTTTAAAAGTCTTGTTCTATAAATGTATTATTCTTTACAGTCTCTTTGATGATTGGATTTAATGGGTCTTCTTTGTCGTAGATACGGAGCTGTAGCATAGAGGATGCATTGCTGACCTTCAAGTCAAGGGTCACCTCAAAGACGCGGTTGTTGAGGTTGTCCTTGTCAGGACTGTTCAACACCACTTTCTTCTCCTCAGTCACCTTTTTGTCGCCGTCATACACGCAGCATATCAACTCCCGCTCCATCTTCGTCATGGACACTGCCTCCGATTGGATAAGGTTGAACTTCAAACGGCTGGAAACCATATTGAGGTTATGGTTCATCAGTGTCGCCTCTACCTTTTCGGTCTTGTTCACCTTCTTCAACTTGCTGTAGATGACAGGCACAATCATTTCCTCAAGAGTCGCTCCGCCATGAGCAAACTGATAACCGCCCTGGGCTGCCATGCGGTTAGTTCCAACCGGCACCGCCACATATACTTGAGAGGCAGACTGGATTTCAGACACTTCTTGCAATGGATATTTACTGATGCCGTCCATCGCATTGGCATCGTGTGTCAGGTAATAACGGGTCTTCTTCTCAATAGACTCATCGGTAACGTTATGCTTATCCTTTTCCTCAAACTCGATGTCATTATAGAGGAAGCCATGGTCGGCAGTGAGCAGCACGTCATAAACATTCCATGTAGCATGGAGTCGGCTGATAAGTGCCGTCAATTCTGTAATGGCCTGTTTGCACGCGCGTATTACCTCGAAAGGACTCTGCTTGTGTCCTGCATCATCAATGGCATCGTGGAAGATATACACGATGTGATGCAGCTTAAAGAATTCACGATAAGACGCAGCAGGCCTGTTCATCAAGTCCTCGTATTTGATGCACACACCGCTGTCCACATAATGCTTGAGCAATTCTGTGCGTTGTTCTATGGTGTTTACCGGCAGACCATCGACGGTCATCTCTGCGCCTTGCAGTTCAAGCTTGTGATGCGGTAGCAGGGACGGCTTGCAATATTTTGTTTCTGTTGGCAGCATCGCAAGCATCGGAGACAGAGTGGCAATGTGCTTCTCTTTCGACAACTCCTCCATCATCTCCGTCGCCACCTCATACCGCAATGCATCACTGATAATTACAGCCATGTGAATATCCTTGTCCACTTGGTCATGATAGAAATTAGCCTGTCTCGGAAGGGAGATGCTATCAAAGTGCTTCGGGTTCTCGTTCACACATGTAAGCCATTCCAAATTCAGCAGGTTGATGGCCTTGGCATAGTCCATGTCGAGCTGCTGCTTGGTTCTGCCCAATACTTCGTCTATGGGCGTCGTATTTTTTATAACAGTATGATAGTTCTCAAGAGCGTGGCGGTAGAACATGTCAAAACGATACAGTTCCGTCGTGTAGCGGTCAACATATTGGTCGGGCGTGTCCAACTTCAATGTGTCCACACTCTTTGTCGTCTGATAATACAGTGCCACCTGCTCCATGAAGCGAATGGCCAGACGGATGGTCGAGTCCACTGGCATCTTCACATAGAGTTTCCGCATCATTTCTATGACGGAGTCCGGGTCGGATGCCAGTTGCTTCTCGGCCACCTCTTTTAGTATCGGCCAGCCAAGTGCTTCTGTCATGTAGAAATACTGTGCGTCAATGCCATACCACTCTATGATATTCTCTTCTTTAATGCCGGAAGCCAATTCTTTCATCGCCTCACCGAACTTCGTACCGTATTGCCGGTTCTGCGTGCCGAGCTCATAGATCTTGTTGAGCTGATTGACAACCACAGCGTTAGTGGTCTTGTACTGCTTATAAGTGTCAGCCTTTGCTGTGTCAAGCAGTTGCGTCATGCAGTTGTATTTCAGACTTTCCGCTATGCGTTCTACTTTCGTCTCTGAGTTGGCATTGTAGCTGAAGCCGAACAGTGCGGTAAGCTTGTTGTCAAGGGCTTTCTTCACATCAATGTTCTTCTCCAAACGGTTGAAGAAATCCATCCGCTTCTTCTGCTCGTTCTCACTGCCAAGGATTATCAACTTAACTATAATGTCGGCCCACTCCAATAGCTTCTTCTCTCCGAGATAGCCTGTAATCAGCCCACGGAATACCATGTCCTGCGAGAATGTATCAGCACGATAGTAGTCGCCGATGATATTCATCACCTTCGATGTCGTCAGTTCAGCGACATGTTTCTTCACAAACGAAGCAAACTTGTCGGGCAATCCGTACTGCTGCATAAAGGAGGCATAGTCGTCCTCCTTGTACTCCATATTGGCACGCAACATATCCATCAACGGGAAATGCTCTTGCTGCTGCTCAGTGTGAGGATAGGTTATATCCGAGAAAAGCAACACCACATGCTCATCTTTCCACGTGTTCTCTATATTGTATTTAGCATTGAACCACGCCCCATCGAAGACTACATATCTATAGCCTTCTTTCCACGTTAAGGTGTCCAGTTCCGTGCGTATCATCTCCATCTTGTCAAAGATGAAGAGTACGTGCAACTGGGGGTTGCGGTCGAAGTAGCTGTATATTCTGTCTTGAACCATAGTCTATTATATCAATATTGAGATATACTACCCTAATACTTTACTTTATCTTTCCCAACACATCACCGAACTTGGCGTAATTGACAACCACACCATCGTCGAGATCGAAGCTGATGGCACGCTCGGCCACGACTTGGAGACGGTCGTGATACTCCCGGCACTCGTCAAGTGCCTTTCTGAGCTGGTCGCGCTGACGGCTCTCAGCCGTTGAGAGCTCGGCACTGCGGCTGTCAAGGGCTTCTATCTTATGCTGTAAGAAGTCGATGTAGGGCAGCAGGTATTTCGAGCGGACACGCTCTGCCGTGTAAGCGTCCATACGGTGCATGTAGGCGATGCACTGGAAGGCTCCCTTCTTCGAGCTGAACAGCCAGTAGATGGGGCGGTTCTGATACATCTTCTTATGGTCTTTCCAATAATTTTTGATGAGGTACTTCTCCAGGGTCTCACCAAGGCAACGCTCCATGTAGTTCAGGTTGTCGGTAAGAGAATCCTCGCCAAAGACGATGCCGATGAGGGTCGCAAGACGGTTGATCATGTTATCGCTGAATGGACTGTCGTGGGGCAGTAACGGGATGATGCCGTCATCGTCGATGGCGACCTGCTTACCCTTATATTCATAGGGAGCCAAGTCCTCTGCCGACGGATTCGGATAAGCGATGTGCAGACCGGGTTTGTCAAGACGATAGCGGCCCATGCACACACCTACGAGGTAGGAGATGAGCTGCTTGATGAGCACGTCGTTGTGCCATTTGATATGTTGGTTGTTTGTTTCCATTGTCATTTGTTCTTGTCAGTGTTTTACTTCCCAATAGCCTTCTTTCCTGCCTCCATGCCGCATGATGCTGCCGTCCTTCTGTAAGCGGGCCAGGATGCGCTGCACCTGCCGGCTGGAGAGGTGCACCCGTTCCGCAATGCTTGCCGCCGTGCTCTCCGGTTGGGTCTTCAGAATGGCGAGGATTTCTTTTACGACATCTTTTACGACATCTTTTACGACATGCTGAGGCTCCACCTCGGGTATTGTCACATCGTCTTCTATCGACTGCTTATAGGCGGCAATCTCCTGTTGAAGATTCCGCAAATGGGTGCGGAACATGAAGTCTCTGAATGGCTCTAAAGAATCCTGCTCACGAGCGTCGACCAACGCCTGGATATATTCCGCACGATCGTCCTTCAACACCTTGGTAGGAACGAGGCCATATTCCATCTGGATATAGTTCATCACCAGCCGCGACATCCTTCCGTTGCCGTCCACCCAGGGATGAATGGCGACAAGCAGATTGTGGGCATCGAAGCTCAAGGCATACCGGGCGATGATGTCGTTGTCATCCTCTAACTGTTTCTGCCGCTCATTCATATTTTGGCAGAAGTCAGCCAGCCGCGAAGGCACCTTTAGAAAGTTGAGGTAGGAGCGTCCTCCAACCCCTGCCGTGACGTTTACCTTGCGCAACTCACCTTTAGAGGAATCGAACGTCCCCGACAGCGTGCTGTATTTGCTGCCGGTGTTCTTCATCACAAGCGCCGACAGACTCTGTAGCATCTCCGTAGAGAAGGGAACGTGTTTCGCAGCCATCCGCATGGCTTCCTCGTAGGCAGCTTTCAGGTCGAGGTTCATCAGCTGTTCCACCATTGTCCTGCCCTTGGCGGCGATACCCTCGTCGAAGAGCAGTTGGTTCTCTATCTCCGTCACCGTGGATCCCTCGATGGCAGTAGAGTGCGTAATGATAGAGTAGAGGTAGAACTTCTGATAGTCTATCTGCTCCGCTATGCCCAGCCGATGGTATTCCTCGAGTGTGGCAAGAAGTGATCGTATGATATTCTCGTCCATAGGCTATTCGATGCTTATCTCTCCCTGTTGGAGGATGGTGATCTCGCTAAGTGGCACATCGGGTATCAGCTCGTCCTGCAAGCCGTAGATATCGATGAACTGTCGGTTGAGCTCCTCCTCGTTGGCATGGAGCTGCATGAATCGGGCGGTCCACAGCTTCTCAAAGGCATTGACGCAGAGCTCCAGCGTGCTGCCATGAGTGGTTATGCAATCGGCTGGATGAAGCATATCCTCCAGTTCTGTTACCGCGGTGTGATAATCGTCATACCACGGCTTGGTAACGTCATTACCACCGCCTGGTAAGGGCATTACCGTGGCTTTGTCATTCCCAGCTTCGCCTTGTTCGCAATAGTTTTCCGCCGCGAAACTACCAGTTTCTTCCTTTGAAACTACCGGTTCTTCACCCTCGGCCTGCTTAATAATGGCTACCAAGGGATTCTCGGCAAAGTCCCAAGAAGTCTCGTGGGCGTCCCAGTCGAGCTTGGAAAGGGAAATGTTATTATTTGTCAAACCTTCGACTTTGTCCAATATAGAATTGAACAAAGATAGATTGAAAGGCATACTTTCCAAATTACCCGGTGTAAAATGAAGAGTAGGGTTTAGAAGACCTATAAGAGATTGTACTACTTTGGAATTAGCATATGCCATCAACAAACTATAATAACCCTTATTATTAAGGAAAGCTGCATTTGATGTAAATAAGAAGCCTTTTGGGTAATATCTGAAAGAATTCCCCTGTGATGATATGTCAGACCATCCTAGATGGGGTTGAAAAATCTTGTCAAGGTTAAAGTTATGAGCCCATATACGTTTACCAGTAGGGTCAAGCGTAGTTTGCATTTCGTGTCCATCGTTAAACCAATCGATAACATCATACGTTAGGCCATACCATTTGCGAAAACCGCCTGCACTATTATAAGGGAACCAACGCTTTCGTGAAATTAAAGCTGATTTTCGGGAGTTATTAAAAGAAATTTCATTAAAATTTACTTCAAACCAAACTCTTACATAATGAGAGTTGTTTCCTGTAGCAAGACCACAGCGTGTTTCACAAATTAATGATATTTCTGTTTTACTAAAAGCATTAATAATATTGTTACTTACCCAGTACCCAATCGGGCATCCCGGTATTTTCTCGAAGTCCTTCTGTTTGACATTAGGGTAATACACCTTTGCGCCGTCAACGTTTCCGTCACGGTTTTCAAGGAACATACGCTCTTTATCCGCACAATTCTTGCCATCGACAAGACGATAATACACACCGCTACACACCAATTCGTGAGCATCGTTAATATTGCTGACTACAAAAGCAGTGTTCTGCACAACTTCGCCACTGAGTTCATCGAAAGTTCGTGAGCCGAGGTGGAGCATAGAATCAATCTGCATCGTCTCTAACAAGTCTTTGCGCAATTGCTCAAAGGATGACAGGAACATCCAGCTCTGCATGTTGATCATCGCATACTTGCCGTTGGGCACAAGGCGGTCTTTCGCCACGAGCATGAACACTGCAAAGAGGTCGGCTTTCCCCTTGGAATAGTTATCCTTCACATACTTGGACAGGACATTATTGAATTTGCCACTGCCCATATATGGCGGATTCATCACCAATGCCGTGTATTTCTGTGTGAGAGCGAGGATGAGGCGGAAAGAGGGGAGAAGCTTGGTGACGCTGTCTGGCACAACAGACTGTTCTTTCCAATAGACCAACGTCTGTCGGATGGCCAGTAAGGTACTCTTGGACAGGTTGAACTTCATGATAGATCCAAGTGTCTGAGCGTCTTTCAGCAGGTCGAAAGCATCGTCAAGTTCGGCAAGGATGTTATTCGTTTCCTCGCCTTTGAAAAAATCATGGAAGAGCTGATGGCGGTCGCTGTCGGCAATCGGCTCAGGCATCGTCAGCACATTGGGCAATACATTGCCGTCACGGAACGACTCGTCTTTCTGACAAGCCTTCAACAGTAAAGCGAACGTGGCAAGTTGTTTGGCACGGAGGTCGAGGTCAACGCCCGTGATGTTATGGCTCAGAATATTCTCGACAGCCTCTTTGCGTGTGTAGCCCTCATAGATGTAGAGGTCAAAGAGTATGTCGAACATGTAGCCAAGGATGTGGCCGGAGCCACAGCCGAGGTCAGCACAACGCAGTTCGGTAAGTTCATCAAAATGATAGATATGCTCGTCGTCGCGTTGTTGCCTTTGGCTTCCTCCTCCTTGCAAGGCAGAGTCCAAGCGAGCTTGGACATCTGCTCTTGCTTCGTTCGTCGGTTCTTGATCAACAAGATATTTCCATTTCGGCTTGAGAATGTCGGCATCATCAGGATGGTTGTCGAGGTAGATGCGACCGATGGTGTTCTGTACCATATACTCCACGATCCAATGAGGTGTGAAGATCTGTGTGGCAGGAGCTATCTCGTCAGCATCGTATTTGCCTTTCTTAGCGAACACCTCGTCCTTACGCTCAGAGATATAGAACTGATAGAGCCAGCCGATGAGCTCGCTCGACTTGTAGTCTTCATCGGTGATGAATTCGGTATGATTCAAGTCATCGATAAAGCAATTCTCGGCAAGGATGTTGTTTGGCAACAACAGCTCCGTGTAGTCGGCCATGCGTCCGAAGCTCTGGCGGATGATGGGGTTGGCATGGCAGTAGGCCGAGATAAGGATGGCAAACTGCTCTGTCACCTTTGTGTCATCGTCGAGGAGTTCCATGAGGCGTTGACGGTCAGCCTCCGGCATAGGCGGTATGCGTCCAGCCGAACGTGCGTCATCGACAATCTTGGGGGTGCGAGCCTCATCAACGTATGTAAGCACCGGCTCAATGATGCCGTTCTTCTGCAAAATGCGGATGGCCACAAGGCGGTTGAACCAAGTGTAGGCTGCCTCCTCATAGATGTGATGCACACCATGCTTCTTGACAGCGTCATAGAGAGCCATCCACTGATGATAGAAGCTTTCCGTCATCAACTGACCATTCCACAAAGAGCCACCCTGCATGAGCTGGGGCTTCATGGAGTCCGACACGTTTCCTTGGCTGTCGAAGCCGAGTGTGGAGAGCTTTGCCTCCACACCAGCCTTTATCTTGTCGCGGGCATCTACCGCAAATTTTTTCAGTCTGTTTGTATCCATAGGAAGGACAATAATGTTATTTGACCACGGTTATATCAAAGCCTTTGTTTATCTTATCCATGAGCTGCTGCTTGATGCACTGTAGATACTCGTCAACATCATGCTCGTTGGTAAGCGGTTTGATGGTTCGTGTGCTGAGTGTCATGTTAAGCTGGGTTCGGATTTTATTTTCGCCCGGTGTATCCTCTCCGGCACTGCTGCCATCCGGTAGTGTCTTCCCGTGAAGTTCCTTGGCCTTCTGTATGATTTTGGCACTCTCCTCCGTGAACAGCGCGACGGTGTTGAGATTGTTCATAAGCAGAAGAATATTCGTCGGAGCCGTCTTTGAGTCTATCGTATTCTTGCGGCTGGTGAGAATAGTGCGTGGCACACCCTGCTCGTCGGCACTTTTCTCAAGAAGGTCAAAGGTCTCATTATAGACCTTGACAATATTCTCCTTGATCTCCTTACGTTTGGCATCAAGGATAGCTGTGACGGTGTTCTTCAATTTGACATACTCACGAATGCTTATCGGCCACTCCTTCGTCTCAAGAGACTTCAGTTCCACCACATAGTCCTGCTGCTCGTCAGGGACGAATTGGAAGTTGTCCTCATTGGAGCGGATGAAGCGAAGTAATTCCTTGTACCTGTCTAACTGGTCGTGGATGAACGCGATGACCTCCTTGCAGGTATCATTCAGCTGACGCGCTTCGTTCTGCTTCTCGGTAACAGCCGTGAAGAACTTCACCGGGTCGCGCATGCTGTTCCATTCGTCGAACAGTTCTACGGCATTCCTCAGTGGTTTTACGAAAGGATAAGCGGCATTGGCATTGATGAAGCCATTGTATGACTTGATAAGTGCAGGGAGACTCTTCAGATCTCCTGGGTCGTGAGACTGACGGTAGAGCTGGCTGCTGTCGGTGGACGAAAGGGCCTGCATCATACCAAAGATATTCTTCCATGCGTCGATGAACTGGTTGACGACATCCTGCGGAATGACCTCTGCCTCGCGCAGCGTGAACTTGTTTGACTCGGTGACAATATGTCCTGCCACAGTTTGGAGGTCCACATGCGGATTGTTGGCAAAGCTATAATCCCGACGATGGCGGCGCACAAGCTCATTGATGACATAAAGTGTACAGATGCCGTTCCATCCGTAAGGAGCCTTGGCGAACTTTGCCACGACATCGGAGACATTGGCATCGCCGAACTGCTTATTCAGATAGATATCTACTTCCTTCTCGGCAGGAGTGAGGGAGGCATTGACTCCGTCGTAGTCTCCGCTCTGTACCGGACGCAGGATGGCTTTCTTCAGGAGCTCGGTGGACTGTGGCACCACGCCATTGTCCACCAGGCCTGCCTTGGTATAGATGTTCGCCAGGTGGTGCTGCACAGCCTCATGGTAACGCTCAACACCGTGCTTGCTGTCGAGCTCAGGAATATCCATGACCGACATTCCGGTGATTATCGGACATGAGTCGAGAATCTTGTGTATCTCCGGTTCTATAAGGGTAGTCATCTGGTCCTTGGCGCGTTTGTTGAACTCCTCGCGGATGTCCCCGTTCTCCTTGCTCGTTACCGGTTCCATCATATAGCGGTTGACCTGACAATACCAGTAGAGAGCTTTTACCAACCGCTTGTTCTCAGCAAACTGCGGACCGAGGAAGAAGATCATCCTCGTAGCTGACGGATTGATGAGTGACAGTTGGTCAGCATTCTCAGCGTCTCTGTCGACATGGAATTCTATCGTGATGTCGGGGTTGTTGCTGAGGAAGGAGCGGCCCTTGATAAGCACGCCTACGGAGAAGGAACGTGTCTTATAGGTCTCCTTGTTGCGCAGATTGGAGAAATAGCGGAAGATGACATCACGCAAGACTTCTGCCTGTGTGTTGTTGTCAACACTCTCGTTGGCGATAAGCGTGGCAACCTTCATCTCCTCCTCACTGTAGAACTCGAATGTGTCGGGGGCGCCTTTCTTTCCTTCCTCACGGCGGATGATGTTGTTGTCGCACAGGTACTGAACCACTTTCTCCACCTTGTCCTTGATATTCAGGCGCGGCGTATCGACATCGTTGATGAGCAACGTTGTGATATTGTCGATACTTGCAGGGAAAAGGAGTTTGTCGGTGGCTGAGATATTGCATACCATAAACAGCACATTGGCAACGCGCATGGCGAATTTAGGATCGACAGGATATTTAAGAGCCATGTCACGTGCGTTGTTGAACGCACGCTGTCCCTGTGCCTGCAAGCCTTCCTCAAACATGTTGTTGTAAAGTTCATCGAAGGAAATGAAGCTGCCCACTTCCCTGTTGCGGTTTGCCTTTGCTGTGGCGTGGATAACCTTGATGATGCTGCGCTCGTTACCCTTTATCTCTGTGGCTACATAGCCGAGTTGTAAGAATGAGTTGAACACCTGCGTGATGAGCTTGAACTGATAAGGCACGAAAGGATAATAGTCGACAAAATCCTTCTCGCTGTCGTAGGCATTGTAGCTGTTTGGCAACTTGAACTGCAATGGAAACGATGCACTTTTTTCTTCATAGAGCTTTTCGAGGACAGGTATGGCTGTCTCGGCCTTGTCAAGAATACGTTTCTGGGTGATCACCTCCGGCTGCGTGCCTTTCAAGGAGACTTTAACCTCGAAACGGCCCTTAATCTTTCCTTCCTTATCGCGTTCCTCCACAATATTCATGCTGCTCTCAAGCTGAGAGAGGTCTTGCTGGGCGGTACAAGCCACCCACACCCTGTTGTGGCAAGCCTCGGAAAGCTTGGTGATGATCTCCTGCAGGTTGAGATAGCGGTCGCGCTCGTTGTTGATGAACTGAGACACCTCATCGGCCAGAAAGATAAGGCGGTAGTTGTCGTCCTTGTCTTTCAGGTAGGAGTTGAGCTCCATGCCGAAGCGATCGATGCTGACAGTCGTGTCACGGTTGATGATGCGCTTGCGGATACTTTCCTTATCAAGAGTAGGTGCAAGCTCACAGGCAATGTCGAGCACCATGCCAAGCTCATTGTCTACGATGTCTGCCGCATCACTGGGGTTGTCCCAGTCGCCGCCAAGATCGGCAATACGCTTCTTGAACTCCTCGAAAACGCCTTTCTCCTGCAAGGGCTTCTCAAGGTTCTGAGCCAATGAGAGGTTGAACTTGTTGAAACCCCGCTTGCCGTTGAACTCGTTCCAGAATACTTGCAGAAAAGAGAGTTTCTTGTCCTGTGACTGATCGTAGGATGTCTCAAGATTGAAAATACAAGTATCAACTGTTGCCTTTTTTACCCATGAAGCAATGGAGAGCAAGTCATCATAGTCGAAAAGCAGGTTATGGCTGTCGTCCAAAGGGTCGACAGCCTTCACTGCATCGAGATAATGCTGCAAAGCCTTCTCCTGTGTGTCAGGAGTGATGCAGTAGTCGAGGTATTTCAAGAAGTGAGATTTACCCGAGCCATAGTAGCCGTCAATCCAGATACCTACGTGGTCGTAAGGCTCGTTGTTCTTAATGGCATCGAGAATGCGGTAGAGACCGTTCATAATCTCATCGGTGAACACGTATTCATCGATTTCTATTTTCTCTGTGTCCGGGTCGAGCTTAGTAGCACTTACAGCCGGATTGACGGGACGACTGATATTCAGTCTGTATATTTCTTCTTGCTTCATAGCACTTAAAGGGTTTCGTTTTCGTTTAACAGTAATATCGCACGGTAAGTATGATTGTCCTGCAGGGTGTTGAACAGGCGGAAGGAGTTGCCGTCCTGCTGCCCGGGATAGAACACGATAATCTTGTATTTATTGGTCTGGTTATAGTTCTCGTAAAGAGCCAGGAACTGGTTGACCCTAAGATAAGGGAACATGGAGCCGATGCCATAGAGGAACACATAGGAATAGCGAACGCCATTCTCTCGCTTTTCGATGTGCTCTTTGATGCGGTTCTGGATATATTCGAGGAATTCCGGGCTGTGCGCGTTGCGGGTCAGCGTCTCCTGTACGTTGGCGACGCAAGCTGCGTCGCCTTCTGCTTCCTTCTCAAGGAGATAATGCAGCATGGAGGGGTACCGCAAAAATCTTTTATTGTCAAGAAAATTGCAGAACTCTTCGAAGAGGTTCAGCGTAAGTACGTCCTGATAGCTTGTAGGACGCTTGAGGTTACGCTTGAACTCCTGTATCTGCCGCCTCATTTCGTATTCCTCCGTGGCTGGATACTGATAGATGTAATAGTTGTAGAACAAGTCGTTCTCAGTATCCTGGAATTCGGGGCTGTTCAGCTTTTGGTCTAATTCCTGTATGGTCATTATCTGATTATGGTTCTATTCCGTGAATGATTATAGTTCTATCGCCCTCTTCTTGATATCCGCTATCTCGTAAGGCTGCAACAGGCATGCTTCTAGAAACCAAGCTTCTCCATGGGTGAGATAGAAATCATAGTTGGTACAATGAATTGGGTGGAGCTGGTTGTCGTCATCAAGCATGTTCACCTTCCTCAATATGGACAGATAAGCTGCCGCCACCTTTTTCTTGGTGTTCTCTGTCCATGAGTCAACGAACTCATCCTTGGAGGATATCTCGTTGAACTCCATCATCAGGTCACTGCGGTCAACACTACGTGAAGCTGAGTTCCACCTACGCATAGTTACGTTGACATGAAGGTCAAAGAGTATTTTGTAGGTTTTGAGAATGACCATGAACAAAGCAACTTTGCGATTGGCATCATCCATCGTCGTCCACTCATTCCAGAAAGATGTCGGCATTGATTTATAGCGCCGGTTAATCTCGGAAATGAAACGCTTGCGCGATGTCTCGGCATTGACATGCAATATGGTATTGTTGACAGCCTCTTCTTTGAGCAGCCGATTCTTCTCGGGAGACTGCAGCAACGGCATGAGGGCGACAGTCTCTTCGTAGAGGAAGCCGCCGCCTGTTACAGATGCACTATATGGACTTTTTATTGTTGTCGTCATTCCTATTACTTTGTATGATTGATGAGGTCACAGATATCAACATCGAGAACTGCTGCTATCTTCTGTAGAGTATAAAGGTCGGGCTGCGCGTAATTGGTGCACCACTTTGACACAGTGGCAGGGTCTTTACCCAGTATCTGTGCCAAACGCTTGTTAGTGCATTTTTTCTCAGCCAACACGACTTTTATCCGATTGAGATCTGCCATAAGTCTTTAATTCAAAATAAGGTCTTTCTTTGCTCTAGTTTGCCAAGCCCCTAATTGAGTCTTTGCGTTAAGCGCAAAGTTAATAATTTTATTCGGAAGTACAGACATTATCGGTAAAAAATATCGTGGATGAGGTATTTATTTGTATTTCTCGAGGCTTTTCTCCATTCTTTCCTTTATTCTATCCCGTAGGGATCGTGGAGCGACAACCTCCACATAATCACCGAATGACAGAATTTTCTGTTCCAACTCATAGTTAATAATGACGTGCATCTGCATGGTGACAAAGTCATCATTTTCTTCGATAACCGTCTGACTACCATGCCAAGGTTTGGTCGACACATACTTAAATTGGTCTTTGGGAAAGTGAAGGACGACATCTTCCGGCCCTTGCCCGTTGCGGCGGCTGACTCCTATCATGTCAGAGAAGTATTCGTCGAAGTCGATATCTGTATCTCGGTAGGGAACATGGGCGAGCTTCACGCTGAGGATGCGGTCGAGAGGATAGTTACTGAGGTTGGTGTGGTCGCCGTTGCAGCAGAAGAGGAACCAGCGGTTGTTGTACTGCTTCAAGTAGTAGGGGTGGACAATGAGCGTCTGAGGTTCTGCCATCCGGAAACTCTGATAGCGCAGCTCCACGGTGGTCTTCTTGCGGATGGCGTTGAAGAGTGGGGTGAAGTGCTCCATCCCTTTATTATACATGGATGACTCGAAGCCGACTGCGGCGCGCACTTCCTTATGGTTGCTCATGCAGAGGTTGAGGCGGGCACTGAGCTCTGCCACCCAGTCGGCCTCCGGCATGCCGTCGAAGCGCTGGAGGATGTCCAAAGCCTGGGAGAGATGCAAAAGATCGTCCTCAGAGAGCTCGGTGGAGAAGATGGAGAAGTTGGGGTCCTCATACTGATAGGTGGTCTGCCGCCCGTGCTTCTTGCGGACGATGTTGGTGTGGTACTCGTTCTCGATGTTGAGCAGGTCGTCCATCAACGTGGTGCGTGAGGTGATGGTTGGCTCACCTCGCAGCTCCAGCTCCCGATTGATGAACTCGGTGAGCTCCTTGCCCGAATAGGCGTGTCCGCTGCGCAGACACTGGTCGAGGACGCGCAGACGGGTGGAATAGTTCTTGGTGTTCGGCATGATGGTTATTCTTTGATGAGTGATGTATCGTTCTCTTCATGGTTGAGATAGTGGTAGGCATGGAGATACTTATTGAGGCGGTGCCAGTCCTTCTCAGTGAGGTCAGGCAGACGGCGGATGTCCATGTTATCTTCCAAATCAGCCAGTTTCACGAGCCTTCCGGTCTGGTTGGTGTTGGCTCTTGCAATAAAGTCGGCATAGCTCTCACCTTCCTTCCGTGTGACAGAGAGGATGGCATCGACAGTATCTTGAGTGTAGCCTAATTGCAACAGCTTCTCAGGCGTCATGCCTGTATCCTCTATCGTGTCATGCAGTAAGGCAACTATTTTATCTTCGATAAGATCCAGTCGTGCACTTACTCTTAATGGGTGGAAGTAATAGTCTTTCCCGGCTTTGTCCTTTTGACCATAGTGCTGGAGCATCATGAGGTTGGCGGTATCGATATAGTGCTTGTCTTCATCCGAGACTTTGCACTGTGGGACAATCTCCAAAAGCAGACCGATGATGTCCTGTGGATCGGCCTCTACAGCATCATCATTATATTCGAAAAACTGAACGTCGTCTATGAGGGTTATCAGTTCTTCTACAGTATCTGTCACATCTGTACCAAAGGCATAGATGTGATGGGCCTCCAATTCCTGTGGAATAATGGAGTACTCCTTGGTCTCTGCATCGTAATTGAGATAAACTTTCAGCTTCTTGTCCATAATAATATTCTATTAATGAGTGCAAATATACGAATAATCTGTTCTCTCTATGCGGACGCGTCCAAAAAATTTGTATTTATCAAAAATAATTGGACGTGTCCGCATAGGGAGAACAGATGGGTATTATCTTTGCGGCAGAATAACTGAAACATTATAAGTTTATGAGAAAAACAATTTTATCTATCTTACTTTTTGCTTTTGCCGTTAGTGTAAAGGCACAGAATGTAGCAGGTAACTGTTATCGTGGCTTTGTAGACGCCGGCTATACCATCGGTTTCAGAGATTATGATTTCAACCGCTTTGAAATCAATACCTCTCATGGCTACCAAATTAATCCGTACTTCTTTGTAGGAGGCGGAACGGGACTGCATTTCATGCCCTCCTATAAGACATCAGGATCAGGTGAAATAGCTCTTGACACACGGGACAGCAAGGTGGACATTCCTGTTTTTGCTAATCTTCGAGGTACATTCTCAAAGGGTCGTTTTGCCCCGTTTATTGATGCCAAGGCAGGAACCTATGTTAACAACAATGGAGGAATGTATATCAATGCTTCAATAGGCTTACGAATTTCTGTAAATAGTAAGCAGGCTGTTGACATCATGGTTGGTTATACAGATGAGAAGCTTGAGTTTGAGACCTTCGGCCACTTCGTCAGCGACTATAGCCTTGATTATACGCGCACGCCGGTAAAAAGAGAAGCTGAGGGAATCGCTATCAAGGTCGGTTATGAATTCTAATCTATAAACAAAGTGAAATATGAAAAAGATTTTCGTTTCTATCGTTTTGGTTTGCTTTGCCGTCCTCACAGCTAATGCACAGATGATGAGGGCTGAGGAGCTGGAGAAGTACGCAAAAGAGAAGTACGGTGACAAATGGGTAGAGGCTGCCGAGAACATCAAGGCACAGGTGACTCTTGACAAGAATAACTCTCTTACCTATACCCAGGTTATTCCGTGTCCGGGGAAAACTGCAGCTCAGCTCTATGTGCTTTTAAACTATTGGTATACTGCTACATTTAATGACGCTAACTCTGTCATCAAACTTAATGACAAAGAATTGGGATGTATCATTGGTGAAGGATATCTGAAAGACATTGCTGGTCACGCTGGCGGCACAAATGCATATGATGTAAGCATTCGCCCCATCATCAAGACTGACATCAAAGACGAGAAGATACGTGTGACATACACTGTTCCAGCATATAGTGTAGTCGTACTGCAAGGAGGCGGAATCATGGGAGCCTTGGCAGGTACCCCCGCAACACGTAGCGATGAGACCTGGGCTATAGACCAATGCTTTCCTTTTGTTGCTAAGGATGGACATAAGAAGACATCGGCTAAGGCTTTTGTCATGACGCATGCCTATAGCAATGTGATGATGGATAAAATAGAAGAGGCTGTAAAGAATGGCTTGTCTGGAAATGAAGGAGACAATTGGTAACACTCTATTTCGCAGGATGCTTATCATCTTACTGCTCATACTCCCCATCGGGATGTATGGGCAGAGGCATCTTGCCTTCTTGGGACATCCTATTACGGGCGACATGAAGTCGTTTGTTGCGATGTTAGAGGACAATGGATTCTCTACAGAAGCAGGTAAAGGATGGTTTCCTAAGATGAAATGCAAGTATCTACGTGGTGATTTCTGGAACTTCCCGGACTGTGAGATTGTCGTCAGAAAACCTAAAAAATGGAAAGACGTCACCTCTGTCTATATTCACCCCAAGAACAATTTTTTGTTACTGAATGAACTGATCAATGTACTCGATGGCAAGTATGGACGGCATGAGGAGAGCTATTCCGATACAGATGTTAATGCTCTGACCTTTACATGGAATATGCCAGAGGGTGTTATCCAAATATTTGGAACAGTCGTGTACGGACAAAGTTTCGATATTATTTACCGAGACTACACGGAAGTGAACCTACTCAACCATATCATAAATTCCATTGACAATGACTTATAATGCCCCTTTTAACAGTCCAGGATTGTTGTATGGAAGCCGGTAAAGGAAAAACAAAAATGTACATTAAAAGCAAATACTATGACAAAGAAAATTAGAACCAACCTATTTATCCTGATAAGTCTGTTAGTCAGCTGTATCTCAGTTGTGAGTATGACCTCTTGCTCTAAGGACGACGATGATTATGACAACAACTATGCTGCGTTGTTCGCAAAAACCGATTACTTCATTGACATGTTGGATAAAGTTTATGAGCGTTATGACGCTTTCGGCTCTAAGTCGACAGAAACCAGTGACGGTAAGTTTACTGTAACTCCTATCGGCCGTCTGATCATCGTTAAGAAGAATTCATATGCTACAGATATCACCTATACAGATGTCAAGGCGGCCCTTGAGAAACATTATCGGAGCAACAGAAAGGTGAATGAAATCTATATAAACACTGGAGGCACAATAACAATTGACTGTAGAAGCTAAATTCAGTGGAAATATAAAGAAAAGGTGACAAAGTATACGACTTTGAAAAATAAGTCGTATATTTGCCACTGAAGATTAAAAAGAACACTACTATGGGAATGAAAGGCAAGGCTATGTTCACATTATACCTTGCAGCAAAGAGACGCATGGTAGGCAACAATCATCAAATCGACTACAATCATTATGATGATTATGAAAGCGAGGATTTTGACAACGATTAATCGAAAGGAGCACCTATGAAATTCGGATTCAGAAAGCCGTCGATCAAGAGAAGTATCAGCGCACGGACGACGGGACAGGCGAAGAGAGCTATCAAGCGAGCGCTGATTCCTGGTTATGGCAAAAGGGGCATGGGGATCTTGCATCCTAAGAAGGCCTTGTATAACCGTGTCTATCGCCGCACAACATTCGGATTGGGCGATATACTCAAAGCATTGTTCAAATAGAATCTCAGGTTATGGATGGTTTGCTGTGCCCCGAATGTGGATGTCCGGAAGTTCTTGTCTATGACGATGGTACTTGTGAATGTCAAGGCTGCGGATTTGTGGCTGATATTGAGACTTTCAGACATTGACTGAAAATAACGAACCATGATTTCCCTCCCCATCATAGTCTGCTGACATGGGCATCTGCGAACAGAAGGACGACAAAACTTCGTCAGGAAGATGCTCGTTCAACTCTATGTGGAAGGAGAAAGAGGAACGGTCGTAATGCAAGTCCCATAGGGAAAAGCCAAGGGAGTTGACCGCTGCCGTTATCTCGTCCTGTTTCTGCCAGATGTCTTCGTAGTTCATGGTCTTTATTTGTTGTGTGGGTGGTCTTCTGCTGCCATATCCGTCTGTGTCTCTTCATCGTGAGGCGTGTAGGTCATGGGGACGGTCTTGCCTTGCAACCGCTCCTTGAGTTTCGTATTGCGCTGAGTGACGGTGACATGGCTGACGGCATACCACAGGGCACGCTTCTGACCGATGACAATGCAGACTTTCTTGGCACGGGTGACGGCGGTGTAGATGAGGTTGCGCTGGAGCATGACGTAATTGGTGAAGTGGACGGGGACAACGACGATGGGATATTCCGAGCCCTGACTCTTGTGGATGGTCGTAGCATATGAAAGGCTGAGTTCATCGAGTTCCGTGGACTCGTATTCCACTGCCTTGCCGTCGAAGCTGACGGTCAGTGTGCGGTCCTCCATATTGACAGCGGTAATGAGTCCGATGTCGCCGTTAAACACTTCCTTGGTGTAGTCGTTCTTGAGCTGCAGCACACGGTCGCCCTTGCGGAATACGAATCCGGCACGGGTGAGGCCGTTGCCGGTGGGATTGACACGCTGCTGGATGGACATGTTCAGACTGTTTGCACCGATGGCACTGCGCTGCATGGGCGTGAGCACTTGTATGCTGCTCCGTGGTACGTTGTAGGCTTTCGGCAGACGGTGGCTGACCAGGTCGACGATGGTCGAAGCGATCTGCTCGGGCTCCTCGCACTCCATGAAGAAGAAGTCGGACTGCTTGCCGTTGCGGATGTCGGGCATCCGTCCTTCGTTGATGGCGTGGGCGTTCATGATGATACGGCTGGTCTGTGCCTGACGGAAGATGCGAGTGAGACGGACAACGGGGACGACACCGGAGTTGATGATGTCACGGAGTACGTTGCCCGCACCGACACTCGGCAACTGGTCCACGTCGCCGACAAGCAATAGACGCATGTCCGACGGGACGGCTTTCAAAAGGGAGTTCATCAGTACGATGTCTATCATCGAGCACTCGTCGATGATGAGTGCGTCGCCTTCCAACGGGTTCTCATCGTTGCGCTTGTAGCCCTCGGCAGGGTTGAACTCCAACAGCCGGTGGATGGTCTTGGCTTCCATGCCAGTGGCCTCGGTCATGCGTTTGGCGGCACGTCCGGTAGGTGCGGCAAGGAGAATGTGGAGTCCCATCTCTTTGAAAGCGGCAATGATGCCGTCCTCGGTGGTGGTCTTGCCGGTTCCCGGACCGCCCGTGAGCACCATGACCTTGTTGTGGACAGCTGTGCGGATGGCCTCCGCCTGAAGGTCATCGTAGGTGATGCCGGTCTTCTTGCTGATGGCAGCGATGTCTGGCTCCTTCTCGAACATGTTCTGCTGACGGGTGGTCAGGAGCGTCTTGAGTTTGTTGGCAGTGCCCACCTCACTGAAATAGAACGGTGGAAGGTAGATCGCCTCGTCCTCAATCTTCAAGTCCTCATCCGCTATCATCTTGTCAAGCGCGGACTCGATAGCGATCTTCTCGGCTTCCAACAGTTTCACGCCGGCATCCAAGAGCTGGTCGCGGTTGGCATAGACGTGACCCTCGTTGGCAAGTTGGTTGAGGGTGTAGAGAATACCGCTTCGGCAACGGCGCTCGTCATTCTTACCGTATCCCATCTTCTCTGCGATGGAGTCGGCGGTCTTGAAGCCGATGCCCCAGATGTCGTCGGCAAGGCAGTAGGGGTTGGCCTTCACCTTGTCGATGCTCTCCTTACCGTATGTCTTGTATATCTTGGCGGCATAGGCGGTACTGACACCATTGCCCTGGAGGAAGACCATTACGTCCTTGATGTCGAGCTGCTTCATCCATGAGTCGTGGATCTTCTTGATGCGCTTGGGACCGATGCCGTCAACCTCAGCCAACCGCTGGCTGTCGTGCTCGATGATGTCGAAGGTGTCCATGCCGAACTTGGCAACAATGAGTTTGGAAAACTTTGGTCCGATGCCCTTAACAAGTCCGCTGCCGAGGTACTTCTCCAGTCCGAAGAGTGTGGCGGGCATGGCTTCCTCGTAGCTCTCAACGACAAACTGGCTGCCGTACTGACGGTTGACTTTCCACTGACCTTCGGCGACGAGTACGGTGCCCACGGTCACGTCGAGCATGTTGCCGACAAGGGTGACGAGGTCGTCGTACCCCTTCACCCGTGCCTTCAGTATTGAATAGCCGTTCTCGCCATTCTGATACGTAATTCGCTCTATGACTGCCCGCAGCTTCATAATGATGTTACAAAAGTACTGAAATTATTGGGCAATCAAGAAAACAACTGTACTTTTGTAGTCCACAAATGAGAAACAGACCTATAGCCTTGTTTCCAACAGCAGACATAATTGTAAATACTATCAAATAATTTTTGGTATGTAATTTATTATTTGTAACTTTGCGATTATAGTTGTAAACCCTATAAGGTATATGCTTATGAAGAAGTTATTATTAGCTCTTTTTCTTTCTGTTTTCTCTTTGGAACTTTTAAATGCGCAAGAAGTTACATTTAATGACCAAAAGGAATTAGTTTTGAAAGAGGTGATTAAAGATTCTACATTAACGAAGAGTCAAATTTTTACAGCTGTCCAATCAATGCTAAGTGATTGGCATCCAAATACCAATAGTAAGAATTCGATAGACTACTCAGACTTAACTACAGGTACGATTATTACTAAAGGCCAGTATTGGCTTGGATTCCATAAATCAAATTTAATGTATGGTTACAATGTGCTTGCTGATTTTTCGTGCACAATCAGAATGAAAGATGGTAAATATCAGGTCCTTTTAAAAGTGCCAACCATAACATTGTCCTGGTCTGCTGGCAACACTGATGACGAAAAGGTTGATGTTGTACACGTTTATCCATCTTATGATGGTTATAAGACAAGTCATTATTTAACGAAGAAACCATTAACCGAGTTTGGCCCCAAAGTCCCTGATGCTATGCGGACAATCTTTCAGTCGATAAAATACTTTGTAATGCAGAATGCAGAGAAAAACGATTTTTAGTTCGAGTTTAGAATTAGGTCTATAGCCTATATGAATACAAACTAACATTGTGGAGCGTTATTTTGTTTCTGTTGACAAAGTTAGCCAAATTAAGAACGACAGCAACGGCTGGGCTTTTGACCATAAAAAGCCACGTTACTCTCTTGACATCTTGCTAACTGTGATAAATGTTTCTATACAGTTTGTTGACATAATCAACCCTCTGCCACATCTTAAATTTGACAACGCAAAAGAGAACTAAAATATGCACATGGCTTTTAAAGGACAGAAATTTAAGGAATGTTCAATGATAATTCAATTAAAGTTCAACTAAAAACAATTAACAATGAAGAAAGTTTTATTATTTCTAATGATGGTCTTGACTTCAATGTCATTCTTTGGTTGTAGCAATAGTGATGATGGAGAAGATGAGTCTTCAACTCAGCAAGCACATACCAAACTCGGTGAGATCGAAATGGAAGGCTCGTATATCGGCAGAGGTCAAGTAGTCGAGTTCAAATGTTCACAGACGTTAGCTGAAGGCAAATCCGTATTGTGGTCTGTTGACGGAAATGCTATTGGATCAACTAATAACACTACGGATTCTGTAATTTGGACTGCAACTTCTGGACAGCACACAGTAACAGCATCTGTTGATAATATCACTAAGACTAAGAGCTTTAATGTCATAGAATGTGATTTAGGCATAGGAATTATAGGCGATCCTTCATCGAAGATATTGCGTACATTAGGATTGGATAAGGTCTATAGCTTAGATGAAGAAAGTGTGCGAAACGGTAACCTAACATATACTTTTAAGAACCGAAAACTAGTTAAGATTGAGAGTGAAGTCAGAGGATATATCGCCCAGCAAACTGGTGATTACCTTCAACAGCCTTTAACCGTGTTCTATCAGTATTATGGGACGATGGTTGCTCGATGCGGACAGCCTGTGTCGTCAAACTTTAGTGATCTTGACTTTGAGAATATGGATTACACGACGAAGGCTAATTGGGGATTAAGTATAGTCAATGGTAGTGCTTGGCTTAGTTGTGTATTCAAGACTCAGGCTGGCAACTCTTTATCTATGGAGATGACAGGTAGAAGCGGAACTTTGTTTACAATAGACATGACCGTTGAATAAAATATTGTGGCGTATAACTTTAACCAATAAAAGTATGAAGGAAATCTGTCTTTTTATGATGATATGGTCTCCATGACTTTTGTAGCTTGTAGTAGCGATGATGACAATGATTCTTTTTCATTGGCTTATCAAGCACTTTATGTTGGTGATTCTATCAGAATTGGTTTTGACGCAACTGTTGCCAACCGTTTTACTGCGTATGTGGCTAAAGATGGTTACTTGCACGGATTCCATGTCGGCGAGACAGTAACTATTCAGCTGCCATATCGCCCTTTGGCGATAACAAGTTGTTGATATAACAGGGTTAGTTATACAGAAGCCATTCCCATCGTAGGGCGGGGTTTATCCCCGCCCTATTGTGTATATCCTTGCTTTATTGTTGCAAGCGTTAGTCCCACGATGCTACGACTGACATATTCCATCTTTTTTCAAAAAAAACTATAAAGCCCTTGGCGCTGACACAAAGAAAAACCTTTAAAACTAGCTAGCGCGGTGAAATGTGAATAGAGATGAGTGAAGAGAGAAAATAACTCATCTCCATTCACTCTTAATTCCTCACTTTTCTCTTTTTGCGTCAGCCTGTTTTCACGGTTTTTCTTGCTGTGATGCAAGCCTGAGGAACGAAGGTTGTTTCTTCTTCGGCTCCGGCTTGCCGAAGCTTGCTTCGGGGCAAGGCGGGGCCGAAGAAGAAACAAGGGCCATTGCCCTTGCATCACAGCAAGGGTTTTAATTGTTTTTGGTTCATCCGACATTTCGAGTGATACGGCAATCATGAAGGGCGTAAAGTCTTAGCTTGAAATACCGTTCATCTCGAAATCCATAGGCATTTCGTTTCATGACCTTGATCTTGTTATTAATGC